>ENA-ORTS01000626-ORTS01000626.1-human-gut-metagenome-genome-assembly--contig:-NODE-626-length-27831-cov-5.365963_pt1 | contig 27831 bp, 22 predicted proteins | sample MGYA00241911_ERZ509186 | MGnify/ENA primary metagenome ERZ509186 (study PRJEB26280, sample SAMEA2338852) | human gut metagenome | biome: human gut; feature: human-associated habitat; material: faeces...
TGCGAATGGAAATGCGCATTGTCTTGTAAAAGGAAGGGGCTTATGGTATTCTTACTTTAAGTAAGGGAGTGGCAACGATGTGCAGAGCATTTGAAGAAGTGAGAGAAGAAACAAAGCATGAGCAGTCGATTGAAATTGCAAAATCTTTGCTAGAAGTTGGAAAAATGACCTATGAAGAAATTGCTCGGTCGGTTCAGCTTCCTGTCGAAGAAGTAAAGGCACTGGATACAAAGAAACCCGCCTGATCTTAATTCAGCCAAGATATTCTTAAAAACAAACAGCGGCAGTTTTCCCAATCGGAAAGCTGCCGTTGTTTATGTATAGGGGCTTATAAGTTCTTTGCAAGATTTTTGATGAGTTCGGCCATAGAGGGGTTGGCCAGCAATTTGGTAAGTGCTGCTGCCGCGTCGGCATCAACCGCGCTGTTTTCAGGGATGGGCTGCGCTGTTTGATGGGGCATTTCAGGCTCTGCGCCCTGATGCCGGTAGAAAAAATCATCAAAACGCTGTGCATTCAGACGCCGATCATCATCCAAGATATGTGCATACTGCTCTGTGACCATCGAAGCCTGTGCATGGCCGGAGTCACCCTGAACGGCTTTGATATCACCGCCGTTCAGTTTGAGTTTGTATGTAATACTGGAGTGTCGGAAGCTGTGAAAGACCACTTTAGGGAGATTGTTTTTCTCAATCAACCGCTTCAATGCACCGTTGATGGTAGACTGCTCGGTTGGCATTCCCAATGGGCCGGCAACCACAAGATTGTAGTCGGTATATTCTGCACCCAGTGCTTCCTTTGTCATATCCTGCTCTGCTTTGAATTCAACGAGCATTTCAGCGACCGTTTTGGGCAGGAAGATGGTTCGGATACTGCTATCCGTTTTAGGGCTTTTCAGAACCTGAACCGTAGTGCAGCGGGAACTCAGCGATGGAAAACGGGTGATAACATTTTTGTTTTCCAATGCGTTCAGTGAAGCAACATCCACACGCTGCAATTCCTTATTTATGTAAATGGAGGCTCGCCCGGCTTCGATACTTTCAGGGGTGATATCCACGCAATCCCAAGTCAAACCGAGCAGTTCGCCCAAACGCAGGGAGCAGGAGAACGAGAGGTTGATGCACAGCCGCAGCTTCGGATCATCACAAACTTTCAAAGCATGGAACAGCGTTTCGGCTGTCCAGATATCACGTTTTTTGGAAGTGTACTTGGGCAGGGTAGCGTAAATGCAGGGATTCTTTTCCATGAGTTCCCATTTTACAGCCTGCTCAAAGGCACTCCGCAGAATCTTATGAACCGAACGGACTGTACTGGGGGAAACAAACTGGTGCTTCCGCTTCCCACACATAGGGTCAGCAGCCTCATATTTGAGCAACCGCTGATAATACCCCTCGATCACGCGTGTGGTGATAATATGACCTTTATTTACATTTACTCGATATGCAAGCTCATCTTGGGTAAGATTACGAACTTTCCGAAGATTGCTGACACGCTGACCAAATTCTTTCATACTGAACATAATGAAGGTCCTTTCCGCCGGATGCGGAGGTTGAGGACACTTCACTGTAGAGCAATTTACGGGCTTTTCTCAGCGAAAAAAAGACGCATTAAAAGAAAAGGTTACCGATACCTTTCCATCCGAAAATGGAAAGCAGTATAAGTATCCTCGGCCTTTAATGCATCTCAGGCTTTCGATATGTTTTTATTCGGACGAATCGAAAGCCTTGGAAAATTGCCAAAAAAGAAAAACCTCGTGTGGTAGCTTACAAGGCAGCGATTCGTGCCGTATAAGCATATCACACGAGGGTCTTACGAAAGTCTTATGAACATCTCACAAAAGTCACATGGGGCCATTTTTATCCTATTTAGGGAATCTCCTGAAAAATTTTATGTCACATGAAAGTCTCTTGAACATCTCATGAAGGTCTTATGAGAATAATTCGCAGCTATCGCCTAATGAAGTACACAATTCTTTATATTCTTCGGTGGTGAGGTGCTGCTTTGCTAATTGATACTCGTTTGAGGCCAATTCATCCATTCCTTGAACTTTAAGGGAGTGAATCAGCCAGTAGTATCCTCTGGAGTTTTCAGGGACGATTGCCAGAGACTTTGCAGCATACTGATTCAGCAAATCATAAGAATGCAGCGCGTTCAGTTGCTTCAGGAGTTCATTCACGGCGCCAACATAAGCAATATGATACTTTGCCGCAAACTGAATAAGCCAATGCTCCCCGTCAGCAGAAGAAAGAATTTTTCCACAATAGAGGTCGATCGCATTTTTTAACAGTTCTACCCGGTTGATAACGGAAGATGCTTTCGAGGCCAACTGGATAAGATCGTCAAATTGCTGATAGTCCGTCATAATATGAAGATCAGGGTTGAATTGATAACCGGAAGCGGTAGATACAATAAGCTCTTTTTCTGAAATAAGACCGAATGTTTGCCGGAGGCGATAAATCAGATTTCTCATATTCTTAGCAGGATTCGTTGAATCATCAGGCCAAAGAGCTTGCGCAATTTCCAGCGATGAGTGAGCTTTCTTACCTGAAATCAAAAGATAGGTTAGCAAGCGGCTGATTTTTGGGGATTTCAGATCGGCTTCTCGCAGGATGCCGTGGGAGGTGTAAATCTTCAGTTCGCCAAAGAGACTGACAAAAACATCATGGCTGCTCTCGATGTTTTCTGGAGCGAAAGCCATGTTCAGACCGTCATTCATCTTTTTGTCTTTGTAAGCAACGAGAAGAACATACGCCAACAGCCGCAGAATACTCGTTTCGGAAATGTACCGCTTGGGATTGCGTACCGCAAGTAGAGCGACAGGGCGCGGCTCCAGAGAAGCACCAAGGACAGATTGGATTCCCAGACGCTGATAGAGATTATACTCCGCAGGATAGGTGTTTTTTACTTCTTCTGCATCAGGAACGATCATCGGTTTCCCATGGCGCACGGCCTGTACCCATCGGTCAAGAAATTCAGCAGATTCAAACTCCTCCGTCAAGATGGTTGTTTTATCTTCAGAACTATCGTTATACCACCAGAACGGTGTCCAGATTTTCAAGTCCAAATCAACTTGGATAAGACCACACCAATCGGCATCGTAGAATTTGCACGCTGCCTTTAGAATCTGTCGGGCAACTTCTTCTGGCGAATGTTGGTCATAGCATAGTTGAGCTTCCAAAGCCTTCACAGTGTGTTCAATGTCAAGCGCACGCTGAATATCATCAAAACTGCGTTCTTCGTATTCCGATGTAGACTGCAACATGATAATGCCTCCAACAAAAAAGCACAGCATTTTAGCTTCATCCGCTCTATACGGTGAAGTCAAATGCTGTGCTGTATTTTATCATGCAACCGCAAGAGCTGAATGAAATTACTTTTTTACGATGGTTTTGATAAATGTAGCAAGTGCATTTATCTGCTCGGAATCGAATTGCTGGAGTTGATCGGTAAGAGCATTCATTCCATTGGAAGGTTCCTCACTGAAATTGAAAAATTCCTGTGGAGTTACGTTGAGGTACTCACATATATAAAAGAAGTTCGACATGGTAGGAAAGGTAGTTCCACATTCGATTGCACGAATATATCCGGGATTTTGCCCAATGGAAAGACTCATGTCTCTCGCAGATACTCCCTTTTTCGTGCGCAGTTCAGCGAGCCGCTTGGAAAACTGTTCTTCGTACATGAGCAACCACCATCCTTCTTTACTCTATTGTAGCCTAACGAATAGTCAAAAATGAGCGGTTAAATCTACAATTTTTAATTGAAATAATCAACTATGCGTGATAGAATATTTATCAAGCCGATTGGATGCTTTGGAAGGGCTGGGGGAAAATGATCGACTATAATGAAATAAGCTACACGGAAATTGAAGATTGTATCGAGGACGCAAAGAAAGGGTTGCTTAGTCCATATTGGCAAGGATACGCAGAAAGAGAAGTTGATTCTTTGAGACTGACTGATGGCTCGTTGCCTGAGCGAGCCGAACAGTTATATAAAGAACTGAAAACAATCCTGCATGAAGTTCACCAGATAACGGATGACTGAAGAATTTAGTTTTCTAAGATTATATCCCAAAAACGAAAAATGACGCACAGCTGTAGCTTTTTGCGTAGCGCCGGTGCGACGGACAGAAAAAATGGCTGTTCGCACAATTACATGGAGCGTGAGTAGATTGAATTTTGTATAAAATGACGGAGCAAGATCTCCTTTATAGTGGGGACATTAAGTGAATTTTTAATAAATAACGATGGTGCGACGAGATGCGAAAATTGCTATTAACCGAAAATTTTGAAAAAGAAGGCTTGACAAGCGTAATTAAATGTGTTATTATTTCAATAGTTAATAATGGAAAATTTTATATTGACGAAGTGTACCCTTTTGTGGTAGAATCCAGTTGTCTTCAGGACAAGTGGATTCATTGGTGTACAAACTTGGGCCTGTAAGACAAAAAGTCTTGCAGGTCTTTTTTTGTTTCCTTTGACATCAATGCAATCGTTCCTCAGCAGAGCCGATCACCTGCGGAGGACGAAAGAGAACGGAGAGAATGCTATGATTCAGGTGTTATCCAAAAAGAAGAAAGATTTTCTGGCGTGCTGCACTTATGTGACCGAAGTGGAGTTTGAAGTTGCAGAAGATGGTCAGCCTACCCGCTGGCTGTGTTACAGCGATGCGGACTTTGCCGGCTTCATCGTGACGGACCGCAGTGCGATGATGGACGAGTCGAAACCAACGGAGTATTACCAGCAGATGCAGGTCCTGGAGGAGTACGAGGATCTGGAAACGGCAAAAGGGTCGAAATACTATGACCTGTTTGTCCAGATGCAGGAAATTGCCGAGGAAAGCTGAGATCAGTCTATAGAAGAACGTTTTATCGGACAGATGAAAGTGTAGAATTATGTCAGAAAATCAACCGAAAACTGTGGGAAGCGAAAAGGGGTACTGCAAATGAGCATCTTCATTGATCTGGAAATGAACACCACCGATGCACGTCTGGTACATAAGAAAGATCTCCGGAATGAGGTCATCGAGATCGGCGCAGTGCGGATGGACGATGCGTTTCATCCGCTGGATCGCTTCCGCATTTTCGTGCGGCCCCAGTACAACGGTGTGATCGAGCGCAAAATCTACAAGCTGACCGGCATCAGCAACGGCGCAGTGAGCAGTGCCGTCTCTCTGACGGAAGCACTGGATGCGCTGGAAGCATGGTGCGGCTCGGACGGCTGCGAGATCTACGCATGGAGTACCAGCGACCTGTGCCAGCTGCGCAAGGAATGCGGATTTAAGGGCATCGACAGCGTTTTTCTGGACGAGATGGTGCAGTGGCACGATTTTCAGGAGGACTTCCGGCAGATGCTGGGAGAGAAAAGCATCCTCTCCCTCAGCAACGCCATGCGCCGGGCAGGGCTGGAGCCGGAAGGCTGCCTGCACGATGCTTCGTGGGATGCTTACAACAGCGCTCGGTTGATGGAAACGGCTTATTCTCCAAATTTTGCGGCAGATGTGGAAAAGGCACAGGAGGCCTGTTATCAGGAAGCTCCCAGAATGCAGGGCGGGCTTCCGCTGGATGTGATGAAAAAGCTGGCGGCTCTGCTGCAGAGCAGCCAGCCGGAACCCGCTATGGCGGTGTAAAAGAAAGGTGGAATCGGTGTTGATGGAACATTTGTGGAATTCGTACTATGTACAGATGCGAATCACCTACCGGGAGCATTCCCGCGATGGTAAGGTGAAAACTTATACAGACATGTTCGAATGTGACCAACATATTGCGGAAGCCATTCGGCTGTTCAACGAAAAAGGCTATGCCACGGGAAATTGTTGCGAGGGACACCCCTACCGCATCATTCCGGACAACAACCAGCGCAGGTACAAAAATACGGCGTATTTCGAGGGCGGTTATATTTCGTTTTGTAGTATTGAGGATAAGAAGCTTGTGCTGGAAAAACTGAAAGAAAAAAGCAGCTTCTTTTCCGAAGACACCCATTCCAAAATGACGTGTGTTAGGACAAGTTTGGAATGGAAGCCGATCCGCAGCGCAGAAGTAGATGGCCTTAAATACAGCCAGATGCAGTATGAGAACATGACCAAAATATTCAAGATGATTTATACGGAACTCTGGCGGGTTCTTCTGGAGGTGGCGCAGGAGCTTCCTTATAAGGAAACCGATGATCCATGGATCTTGAAAGCGGAATTTTTGGACAAGCCGCTGAAACCGCATTTTGCAAATGTTCAGGGACTCAAAACATTTGAAGAAGTATAAAAAGTACAGGAGGAAGTATCATGAATGCACAGAAGTATTTTGAGCAGCACACCGAAGAACTCATTGCCAGCTTTGCGGGCAAAAATGCGGTTCTCTTTTTCCGTGGCTTTGTCCCGGCCAATGTCTGCTGGCTGACCCAGCGGGAGGATGCGATCCTTCCGGCAAATAAGGTGCTGAATGCGGATGGCACCATCAGTGTTGCCAAAATCGACGCAGCCAAGCGGAAACTGGTACAGAGTCTGATGATGCAGGAAGGTGTGACGGTCGGTATCTATGAGGAAATGCTGGCGGTTCTCCAGATGGTGCAGGACCCCAAAGAAATGTTTGATGCAGAGTTCATCGTGGTGGACAACAACGCCTTCCCGGCTTATGTGCCCAGCTGCATCCCGGCGGAAGATGCCGAAGTGCTGTACAAGGCTTACGAAACGGAGAAAACCGAGCTTGGTTCAGCGGAAGTTCTCAGCCACTACTATGCATCTGTCCGTATGCTGAAGGATCGCTGCTACGTTGCTCTGTTCAACCGCCATAAGGGCGAGAATATTCGCAGCATCGACTTTTACCAGAAGAAGCAGGCAGCCTTTACGGATGCCGCAGCGACCCTGCCCAATGATGTTTCGCCCCTTGTACTGGCAGACCGCTTCTTCTGCGGCGAGGTGGAAGGTCCGCTGGTGCTGCCGGTGGAGCGGGAGCAGAGTGCAAAGAACAACACCTACGATGTGCTGTCTTTTGTGGCAGCACAGTGCGGCATGACCTTTGCGCTGAACTGTGCCAGCCACAAGGAACAGGTGGAGCCGGAAACCATCAATCGCTACCGTGCCATCCTCAAGCAGTACTGGGGCGCAAACGCAGATTTCCGGATGCTGGACTTTTACAAGGACCCGGCGGCAGGCACCGAGACTATGCAGATCAGTCAGGGCGAGATCATCAGCACCATTGTTAAGCAGTGCGAGTTGGCGTTGGATGGCTATCAGGATTACTCCAATGTGTTCCTGACCGCGCCCACCGGTGCAGGTAAGTCGGCGTTTTATCAGGTGTCCGGCATCTATCTGGCACAGGTACGGCAGGCGGTCACGGTGGTGATCACGCCGCTGATCGCCCTGATGCAGGATCAGGTCAGTCAGCTGGAGGCACGCGGAGTGCACTGTGCCACCTTCCTCAACTCCAATGTGTCCCATGAGGAGAGGGAAGAACGTCTGAATGCCATCCACAAGGGTGAAAAGTCCATCCTGTACATCGCGCCGGAAATGCTGCTGACCACTTCTCTGGAAACCCTGCTGGGTGGACGCAAGATCGGTCTGTTCGTGGTGGACGAAGCCCACACTGTTACCAGCTGGGGCCGTGATTTCCGTGCAGACTACTGGTTCCTGGGCGATTATCTGGAGCGTCAGCGCAAGAATGGGCTGCACTTCCCGGTGCTCTGCCTGACCGCAACGGCAGTGTACGGCGGCAAGGACGACGTGGTGCAGGATACCATCAGCACACTGGGGCTGAACCAGCCGATCCTGTATCTGGGCCGCGTCCGTCGTGACAACATCGACTTTGATATCCACCCGTTGGACAAGCAGACCGATGAGAGCCGGGATGAGTTCAAGGTGAACCATGTGGCGCAAAAGATCGCAGAATATGTGACGGAAGGAAAAAAGACGCTGGTCTACTGCCCCTTCCGCTCTACGGTGGACAGCATTTATCAGGCCGTGCCCGTGGCAGTCAAGAACAGGGTTCGCCGTTACCATGCGGGTATGGCTAAGGAAGAAAAGAATGCGGCGCAGGAAGCTTTCAAGAACAACAGCGCCACTGTAATGATCTGCACCAAGGCCTTCGGCATGGGCGTGGATGTGCCGGACATCGTGCAGGTTTACCACTATGCACCTACCGGCAATCTGGCGGATTATGTGCAGGAGATCGGACGTTGCGCCCGTGATAAAAAGCTGCAGGGCACTGCTGTGGAGGAATATCTGCCCGGTGATCTGTCTCAGCTCAAGCGTCTGCATGGCATGGGCGAACTGCGGCAGTATCAGCTGCGGGAGATGCTCCACAAGCTGTACTGGATGTACAGCCAGAAAAAGCACCGCAATCTGCTGGTTTCTCCCGACGTGTTCAGCTATCTGTTCAACTCCGGCGAGGTGGAAAACCGGGTCAAGACCGGACTGCTCCTGCTGGCCAAGGATCTGGAGGAAGCATACGGTTTCCCGGTGCTGGTGGTGCGCCCCAAGGCGATGTTCACCACCTGCTACGCCAATGTGCCGGAGGAGATCGAGGAAGAGTTCCTTTCCAAGTATGGCGAGTTTGTCCGGAACCTCTATGATAATACCGTGACGGTCAATCGCAGCTTTACCCCGCTGGCATCGGATGTTGTGGTACGCAACAGCGGCAACATTTACGAGATCCGTATGGGAGATCTGTGGGAAAAGCACTTTTCTGATATGACCTTTGGGATGTTCAAGGCAAAGTTCTTCAAGGGTGAACTTTTTGAGCAGGATGGCACTAACCGTATCTCTGTGCGGGTCAAGACCCAGATCCACTATGAGCAGGATTTTGACACCACCCGCAACAAGCTGCGCCAGTACATGGAGGCAGTAGCACAGGTGTTCGATGCTTACCGCAAGGGTGTGCATGAGGTGGATGCCAACGGGAAAGAAACTGTCCGTAAAATGTTCACGGTGGAGGAGTTCTGCAGGGACGTGCAGGAAAAGCTGGGGAACGAGGTTCTGAACAAGGATTTTGCCAAGGCACTGCTGGAACTGTTCGTGATGGATGTGCAGGCAGACCCCACCAAGCGCGAGGGCGACCGCATGAAGTTTATTCAGGCAACGCAGCGCGGCGGCAACCGCATTGGCCTTTTGTATCGCGTGACCAACGGGAACTATTTCTCCATGGCCAACTGGATGGATCAGAAGCTGGTCAACTGTGCTCCCAACCGGGAAGAAACGGAGTACATGGGCTACATCCCTGCTACCATCGGCGGCAAGCAAAACCCGGTAATGCGCCTGTTGGCTGTGCTGGAGATCTTCGGGCTTGCAAGCTATGAGGTGCGCGGCGGCCAGAATCTGGAAATTTTCGTCCGTGTCAACGATCCGCAGAAGATCCGCAGCCTGTCCGAATCCCGCAGCTACAAGAATATGCAGCTGGTAGAGATCCACCGCCGCCATGCGGATGCGGAGGAAATGATGCTCTCTTTCCTGACCAAGAACCTGACCAGCAAGCAGCGCTGGGATCTGGTGGAGGATTATTTCCTCGGCCACGATGAAGTGGTGGGAAAGATCCTTGGCTTGGAAGAGCAGAATTGAAGGGAGAAAACACTATGGGGTTCAATAAAGGCTTGTTCGATTTCATTGGTTACATGAGCTTTTTTAATCCAATCGGTACGGGTCAGGCTTCCGATGCTTTGGAGCAGCAGGATAATCTCCAGCACATAGCTCAAAATTGTACTTCAGCAGACGAATTTGCTGAAAAGTGTGCAGATCAATTTGATTGTGAGGAGGATGCAAAAGATTTTTGGGAAAATAGTTGAAATTAGTGAACACGAATTTGTAATTTGAAGAACTGCCGAAGTTAGTCCATAGTATCCTCTTTATTAAATGGCTATGAGCAGATGGTGCCGAAACAATTAGGAGAATTTTGTGATACCCATACATTGATTTTGTTCGTTTGTTGGAGTAAAATGAAATTAGTACTTTTCGACTGCCATGATTTGTGAATATGCTATGTTGAGGGATACTATGGATTATTTGTCAATTAAACAAATTGCAGAAAAATGGAATATATGCGAACGGCGTGTACAGACACTTTGCACAACAGGGCGTATTGAAGGAGCACAGCGCATCGGCCATCAATGGATTATTCCTGCTACGGCTTCTAAACCGAAAGATGCGCGTATAAAAAGTGGAAAATACATTAAAACCAAGAATGAGAATGGAGATTAACCAAATGAATAGAAAACCGTATAGTGCTGGAGCAGTGAAATTTTCATTCTGGTTCATGGAATTTCGAAAAACGGTACAGTTGTTGGCCGCTGGGAAATCTTTTGAGGATATAAAACAGCTGAACGAACAAGAGAATATATATGGTGCATCAACAAAAGCGCGTGCACAAATGATTTATTCTACGGTTACAGCGCGTATTAAGCTGCTAGATTCCAGTTTTTATCCCATTTTTCTAGAAAGTGACTTGGCAACGCAGAAGATTTTTGCGTTGGTTGCATCTATGGCGCATGATACGCTTTTTTTTGACTTTGTATATGAAGTCGTAAGAGAAAAACTAATTCTTGGCGTGGATGAATTGACAGATTCTGATATTCGGGTGTTTTTTAAGGATAAGCAGACGCAGAGTGAAAAAATAGCGGCACTTCAAGATTATACACTCCATCGTCTTGGATCTGCGTATAAAACGCAGCTTTATGAAGCAGGGATATTGGATGATAATAAAGGTAATGTGCGAAAAATACTCCGGCCAATCCTCGATGTAGCATTAGAACGTTGGCTTCAAAATAACGGATATGCTGTTATGATTAGTGCGCTTACAGGGGTGAAATAAATATGGATTTAAGCAGTAGGCTTGATGAGATGGAAGCTGCCATTCAAAAGACTTCTTTTCGTAAGGGAACAGGACGAGCCAATGAGGTTAACTATTGGGTTTTCGATTACCCAGCGGAGAAAGAGTTGGAGGTTCGGGAACGAATCGAGTACATGAAAAGCAAAAACAACCGCGGGTGTGATGATTTTCAGCTTGTGGTATTTGACCTTTATGAGATTATAATTGATTTTCTGGAAAAAAAACATTATCTGGATATGTGCTTTGATTTTGAAAAAAACGGCGGGATGACACGAATTGTAAGAGCTGTGTCAAATGCCATGAAGGTGAACGATGACGATAGCCTGATTGTTCAATATATAAAGGACAACACACCAGAAAATGCAATCGTTTTTTTGACGGGAATCGGAAAGTGCTATCCTATACTTCGGTCACACAAAGTCTTGAATAATCTTCATCAGGCATTTGTTCGCTGCCCGGTTGTGATGTTTTATCCGGGAGTTTACAATGAACAAGAACTGATACTGTTCAACGAAATAAAGGATGATAATTATTACCGGGCGTTTCGGCTTGTAAAGTAACAAGGAGGAAATAGGCGTTATGCAGATCAAAGATATGTTCCGCAAAGAGATTGATCGCGAACTTCAGGGCGTTATTGTTGTTGGACAGGGCGCAGAAACAAACATAGCACAGGAATTGGAAGAATATGTTGTAACGCGCGAACTTCAGCGGCACTTTGCGGATTTTTATGCGGCATATAAGAAAGGTATCCTTGGAACGACCCCCAAAATGGGCGTGTGGATCTCCGGCTTCTTTGGAAGTGGTAAATCTCATTTCTTGAAAATTTTGTCCTATCTGCTGGAAAACAAGCAAGTTGGCGATAAGCACGCACTGGACTTTTTTATTGAGGATAATAAGATTTCCAATCAAATGGTCTTAGCAGATATGAAGTTGGCGGCAGATACACCAACGGATGTAATTCTGTTCAACATTGATTCCAAGAGTGAATCTGATGGAAAAGAAAATAAGGACGCTATTGTCAATGTATTCTTGAAAGTTTTTAATGAAATGCAGGGCTTCTGCGGGTCAATGCCTTATCTTGCGGATTTGGAACGTCACCTTACCGAAGAAAGACGTCTGGAGGAATTCAAAAAAAGATTTTTAGAAAAGCAAGGCCATTCGTGGGAAGAATCCCGGCATGAATTTGATTTTATTCAGGATAAAGTTGTGGCTGTCCTTGTGGATATGGACTTCATGAGCGAACCTGCTGCCCGTAACTGGTGTGAAAAAGCAAGAGAGCCCTACCAGATCAGCATTGAGGACTTTGCTAAACGTGTAAAAGCATATGTCGAAAAGAAAGGCAACAATCATCATGTTGTTTTTCTTGCAGACGAAATGGGACAGTACATCGGCGATGACTCTAAGTTGATGCTGAATCTTCAAACGGTTACCGAGGAACTTGGCAAAGAGTGCCAGGGCAAAGCATGGGTTATTGTGACTTCGCAGCAGGATATTGACTCCATTACCAAGGTCAAGGGAAACGATTTTTCCAAAATTCAGGGACGTTTTGATACCCGTTTGTCGCTGTCGTCTGCGAATGTGGATGCTGTTATTAAAAAGAGAATTCTGGAAAAGACGGATGTAGCTGCCCAGAGTTTACGTTTGACGTATGAACAGAAAGCTACCATTATTAAGAACCTGATTGTTTTCAACGACAGCGTTGAGAAAAAATTGTACGAAAATGCAGAGGACTTTTCCGAAGTATACCCCTTTGTCCCCTATCAGTTCAATCTACTGGCAAGTGTACTGACCAGTATTCGTACACATGGAGCATCCGGCAAACATTTGTCCGAGGGCGAGCGTTCCATGTTGGCTTTGTTCAAAGAGTCGGCTGTACAACTGATGAATGAGGAAACGGGTGCTATTGTGCCGTTCCATCTGTTTTATGATGCACTGGAAAATTTCCTTGACCACAGTCATAGCAGTGTGATCAGCCGTGCCTATGATAATAGCTACATCAATCCGGATAAGAAGGAAAAAGATGTTTTTGCGATTGATGTGCTGAAAACTCTGTTTATGGTCAAATATGTGGTGGAAATTGAAGCCAATGTGGACAACATTACAAGTCTGATGGTTTCTAACATTGACGATGACCGTTTGGCACTGAAAGCAAAGGTGGAGGATGCGCTGAAAGTGCTCATGCGTCAGATGCTGATTCAGAAGAATGGCAGCGTCTATGTGTTCCTGACCGACGAGGAGCAGGAGATCAACAACGAGATCGAAAAAGAAAATGTCGAAATGTCGGAAGTTCTCACGAAAATTGCTGAAACGATTTTTGAAGACATCTTTGTGAGCAAGAAATATCAGTTCCAGACATTTGGTGGGCGGTATAGCTATCCGTTTAACCAGATTGTAGATGACCGTCCTTACAAAGCAACACAAAACTACGATGTTAGCCTGCGTATTCTGACCCCATGGTACGATGGCAGCATGGAAGATTCCACCCTGCGTATGATCTCTGGACAGGGTAAGGAAGTGCTGGCCGTACTCCCCAATGATGATTCTTTCCTGACGGAAATGCAGGCTTACCTGAAAATTGAACGCTTTCTTCGCAAGAACACGTCGGTTCAGCTGGCAAAATATGAAACCATTAAAGAAGCAAAGCGAGTGGAAATGCGTGAACGCAACAGCAACGCAAGGCTCTACCTGACCGAAGCACTGAAAAATGCAACCATTTATGTGAATGGTGATGTGCTGCGCACATCTGGTAAGGAAGTGACGAGCCGCATCAATGATGCACTTGGCCGCCTGATGCAGACTGTTTATCATAAGCTGCCTTACATTGATACAGCGATGGGCGAAGCTGACATTCGCAAACTGTTCCAGACCAGCAATCAGCTGTCGCTTTCTTTGAACAGCGGTACGGAGCCAAATGCTCATGCTCTGGATGATGTTTTACAATTCATTTCGGTCAATTCTCGGAATCATATGAAGACCTCGATGAAGGCTGTCAAGGATCGCTTTGTCATGAAAGCGCCTTATGGTTTTGTAGATGATGATGTGCAGTGGCTGATTGCACGGCTGTTCAAGCGCGGTGATCTGGCCTTTATGGTAAACGGCGAGAATGTAAACCTTAACAACCGGAAGGAAGAAGAGCTCATTGGCTACATTACCAAAAAGCAGTTTGTGGACAAGCTGCTGATGGAAGTTCGTGTCAGGGTTTCGGATGTTCAGAAAAAAGCTGTCCGTACAATTATGAAAGAGTTGTTCGGCGTAGCTCCTACTGCTGATGACGAAGACACAATGATGAGTGAGTTCCAGCGGTACTGCGGACGAGATATTATTATGATCGAACGCATGGAACCGCAGTATCAGACCTGTGCGTATCCCGGCAAATCGGTTCTGAACACCGGAAAGAAGCTTTTGAATAATTTGCAGCAGATTACTGATCCGTTGGAATTTTTCAAGGAAGTCAGCGATGAAAAAGGAGATCTTTTGGACTTTGCAGATGACTTTGAGCAGGTGCAGAAGTTCTTTGACGGTGAACAGAGAGGTATCTTCTACGATTCTGTAGAGAGTTTGAAAATTTACGATGACAGCAAAACTTATATTGTAAACGCAGAACTGGAAGCGGTGGTACGGCAGATGCGTACCATCCTGCAGATGGAAAACCCCTATAAGGAAATTCGGAAATTGCCAGAGCTGCGGGAAAACTTCTCTGCTTTGTATGGAAATATTCTGGAAACGCAGTCTGCGCCTGTAGAAAATGCCATTCGGGATGATCTTAGCCGTGTGCTGGAAGTGCTGAACAAAAAGCCTTATAAAGACGAAAAACAGCGCGGTTACATGGAAAGATTTGATGAGCTGCTTTCGGAAGCGGAACACTGCAATAATGTTTCTGTCCTGCGCAGCTATCAGGATAAGTCAGATGCGTTGAAGATTCGTCTGTTGGATGAAATGGCAGCAGAAGACAAGCGTCTGGCGGAAGTAGCAGCGGCAAAAGCAGAAGCAGAGCGGAAGCGTCTGGAAGAAGAAGCACGCAAGCGTGGCGAAAATGTGCCTGCCGTACAACCGAAAGCGGAGCAGCCCGTTTTTAAGGTGCGCACAACCAAGAATCTTTCGATTAAGACCGTGGCCAGAGTCGCATCTTGGCGGCTGGAAAGCGCCGAGGATGTTGACAAGTATCTGAATGCACTACGGCAGAACCTCCTGAAAGAGATTGCAGACGATTCGATTCTGAATGTGGAACTGTAATGAAATGGCGTTGGAGACAGCAATGGAAAATTTATCGAAAATGGACTTAGAATATAAAAAATGGATTTCTGACATAAGCAACCGCTTTAAGCAGAGCCAGATCAAAGCTGCGGTTAAGGTAAACGATGAAATGCTGCGGTTTTATTGGCAGCTGGGCAACGAACTCCACGATAAGAAAAACGATTTTTCTTATGGGGATGGCTTTTATAAAACGGTCAGCCGTGATCTTAAAAGAATGCTGCCGGATGTGAAGTCTTTCTCGGAAACAAATCTTCGCTATATGCAGAAGTTTGCGGAGCTGTATGCGGTGCCCTCAAATCTTCCCCAGCTTGGGGAAGATTTGGAGCGGCAGATCCCTACAACGCTTTTTGCAATTCCATGGGGACATCATAAGCTTATCATGGACAAGTGCAAAAATGATCCGCAGAAAGCGCTATTCTTTGTTGAACAGGTGATTCAAAACAACTGGTCTCGTGCGGTACTGTTGAATTTTCTGGATACAGACCTTTATGAACGCCAAGGAAAAGCCATCACCAATTTCAAAGCTACACTTCCGGCTGTGCAGAGTGATCTTGCGCAGGAAATCACGAAAGACCCTTATAAATTTGATTTTATCACCTTGACGCAGAGCTACAATGAAAAAGAATTGAAAGATGCCTTGATGAATAACATTCAAAAGTTTCTGTTGGAACTGGGCAATGGATTTGCGTTTGTCGGGCGCGAATACCGAATTGAGATTGGCGATACAGAAAATTTTATTGATATGTTGTTCTATCACATCAGGCTGCATTGCTATGTGGTCGTTGAAGTGAAAATCACTGAATTTGAGGCATCTTATACCGGGCAGCTTGGCACATATGTAGTGGCGGTAAATCATCAGTTGAAAACGGATACCGATGCCCCTACCCTAGGGCTGCTTGTCTGCAAATCGAAAGACAATGTAAAAGCGCAGTATGCGTTAGAGTCCAGCAGCCAGCCACTTGGCGTTTCTGCCTATGAATTATCGAATTTGATGCCGGAAAATTTCAAGAGTTCACTGCCCTCCATCGATGAGATTGAAAAAGAACTTCTGAAAGATACGGAATAAAGGAAAGTGGGAGCCAGCCATGAACAAAACAGACATAAAAAACTTTGCGATTTGGGCGCGGAATAAGCTGATCGCCGATATCTGCTACCGGGCCGGTCTGATGGGCATTACCGAAAAAGGGATTGCGGATGTACTGCCGCAGAGTACGCGGGAAGCTGAATTCTACGATTTTGGTGCAACGGAGCCTTATATGCTGGATGGCGATGCCATCAAGCAGCGGCGGCAGCTGGTTGAGGTGATCCGGGATAAGGAAAAAGACTCTGACTACCGGACTGCCTATCAGTATGTTATGGAAGAGGTTGCATACACATGGTTCAACCGCCTGATTGCTGTGCGGTTCATGGAGGTAAATGATTATCTGCCCACCGGCCTGCGGGTGCTGTCGTCCGAAAGTGGCAAACTGGAGCCGGATCTGGTAACACATCTGGATGAAGCCGAGTTTGAATTTAATGAAGCAGAGAAAAAAGAAATCGCAGAGTGGCAGCTGAACAATGAACTGGACAAGCTGTTCTGCCTTTTGTTCATCAAGCAGTGCAACGAACTGAATAAAATTCTGCCCGGTCTGTTTGAAAAGACTAAAGACTACACCGAGCTGCTGCTGAATCTTTCTGTGGTAGACCACGAAGGTGTGGTCTTCAAACTGACTCATGACATCGAAGAAAAATTCTTCAACGTAGACGATGAAGATGGTCAGGTTGAGATCATTGGCTGGCTGTATCAGTATTACAACACTGAACCTAAGAAGGCTGCTTTTGAAAAAAGTGGAAAGATCACCAAGGAGGAGATCCCGGCGGTGACCCAGTTGTTCACTCCGGACTGGATCGTCCGCTACATGGTGGAGAACAGCCTTGGACGCCTGTGGCTGGAGGGCCACCCGGACAGCGACCTGCGGCAGAACTGGAAGTATTATTTGGACGAGGCCCCGCAGGAGCCGGAGGTGCAGGCAAAGCTGGCCGACATCCGCAAGGAATATGCCACCCTGAATCCGGAAGACCTCACCCTCATTGACCCCTGCATGGGTTCCGGGCATATTCTGGTCTATGCCTTTGACGTGCTGATGCAAATCTACACCAGTGTGGGCTACAGTGAGCGGGATGCCGCCAAAAGCATTCTGGAACACAACCTCTACGGTCTGGACATTGATGACCGTGCCTATCAGCTTGCCTATTTTGCCGTGATGATGAAGGCACGGCAGTACAACCGCCGCATCCTCAACGGCGAAAACACCTGCCACGTCTACGCCATTCAGGAGAGCAACCCCATCAACCGGGCTCACCTCAAGTTTTTTGGGGCGGGCCTTTCGGACTTGGAAAAGAACACCGCCAAAATGCAGTTGGAGGGTCTGCTAGACATCCTCACCGATGCCAAGGAGTACGGATCCATCCTCAATGTACCGGAGTATAACTGGGCATTGCTGCGCCGGTTTGTGGACGGCATTGACGATGAGGTACAGATTTCGCTGGAAAGTGCCGGTGTGGAGCAGACCGCCGAGGAGCTGCAAAAGCTCATCGACCTTGGCGAGACCATGGCACGGAAGTATTGGGTCACCTGCACGAATCCGCCATATATGGGAAATATGCCACCAAAGATGACCTGTTATGTACAAAAGCAGTACGCAGTAGAAAAGTACGATTTGTATGCTGTATTCGTGAAAAAATGCAGAACCTTGTCATATAAAAACGGTTTTGTTTCGATGATAACTCAACAGGCATGGATGTTTTTATCAAGCTTTGAAAACTTTAGAATCAATCTCAACACAGCGTGTGTGATAAACCTCGTACAGCTAGGATCAAGAGCTTTTGATGAAATTGGTGGCGAGGTCGTTCAAACGGTTACGTTTGTTTTAAGAACAGTGTGCTTAGATAGTTATGAGGCAATCTATATTGATTTGACACAAGCAAGTGCACCGAAAGAAAAAGAAAAACAATTCTTTGAGAAAGAAAAAATCTATTGCAAACAAAGTAATTTTGAAAAAATTCCGGGCAATGTATATGCCTATCGTATGCCTGAAAAAGCTCGTGAATTATTTGCGGGGAAAACGCTTTCAAATTATTCAATCATCAAATCCGGTATTGTAACAGGAAATAATGATTACTTCTTAAAAACATGGTTTGAAATTTCGCTTGCAGTCATAAGTTTTTTGCATAAAAGTTTTGTGGATAATTCTAATATTCAATGGGTTCCAATGCACAAGGGAGGAGGTTATCGAAAACATTATGGCTTTCATGATTATGTGATGAATCTGCATGATATATGGGAGCCATCGAAAACGAAGTCTAATGTTAGAAGAGGCGACCCGGAATTCTACTTTAAGGAAGGGTTAACATGGTCGACTCTTGCGAATGACTTGTCGGTAAGAAGAAGCCCAACAGGCTTTGTTTTTGATACAAAAGGGTCTATGTGCTTCGCACGAAATGCAAAGGATCTTCCGTATTTTGAGGCATTACTGAACAGTAAAATTGCAGCGTACTATATGACATTCCTTTCACCGACTTTGGATTTTAACCAAGGTGCAATGGGAAAACTTCCAGTAGTTCTATGCGATGAAGAATGCAGGAAGAAAATCGAAATTCTATCCGAAAGCAATGTGAACGCCTCAAAAGCTGATTGGGACTCCTTTGAAACCTCTTGGGACTTTAAGACGCATCCTCTTGTCCGTTGCAAATCTTTTCCGCCCAAAGAGGTGGCAGAAGATGCCAAACACCATATCGTTGACATGAACATGATTCAGGAAGCATTTACAAATTGGAGCAATGAATGCTACCTGCGTTTTGAAAAACTGAAAGCCAACGAGGAAGAGCTGAACCGCATTTTTATTGACATTTACGGTTTGCAGGATGAACTGACCCCAGAAGTGGAAGATAAAGATGTGACCGTGCGCAAAGCCGACTTGCAGCGGGATATCAAGAGCCTGCTCAGCTATGCCGTGGGCTGTATGTTTGGCCGTTACTCTATTTATAAGGATGGTTTGCTTTTTGCAGGAGAGCCGTATTCTTTGCAGGCGTTTGTGGACAAGCTGAACGATCGCCCCGGAACAGTTTCAGCAGAGGAACTGGAGCGTGCATACCGCAATGAAGGGGTTGTGGTAGATGAGATGTTCTTCCCGGACAAAGATAATGTCATCCCCATCACCGATGAGGAATATCTGGACGATGATATTGTCGCCCGCCTGTGCGACTGGCTGAAAGCGGTGTACGGTGCAGCTACGCTGGAAGAAAACCTTAACTTTATTGCAAAAGCACTGGGTAATAAGGGCAGCACCAGCCGGGAGGTCATCCGCAACTATTTCCTGAACGATTTCTTCAAGGATCACTGCCAGACCTACTCGGTCACCGGCTCCGGCAAGCGTCCCATCTACTGGCTGTTTGATAGCGGCAAGCAGAACGGCTTTAAGGCACTGGTCTACCTCCACCGCTACACCCCGGATACCATCGGCACCCTGCGTGTGGACTACCTGCACAAGATGCAGCGTGTGTATGAATCCGAAAAGGCTCGTATGCAGGACATGATGGATCATACCAATAATACTCGCGAAAAGGCAGCGGCAGAAAAGCGGAGAAATAAACTACAGCTTCAGATTGACGAATGCCAGAAGTATGATGAAAAGATTAGCCATCTGGCGCTTGCCCGCATCGAACTTGACCTTGATGACGGTGTGAAGGTCAACTACCGCAAGCTTCAGACGGACACGGAGGGCAAGTTCAGAGAGGTGCTGGCCGATAGCAAGAACATCATGGCGAAAGAGAAGAAATAAGCGGAGAGAAAATATGTATTGCAGCTGGATGCCGTAAAGCGGATTTTGTTTGCTCTTCACGATAAAAGAAAGATGCAAGTGATACTATGGAATTTGAATGGAAGCAATTTCAGAAAGAACTGGCAGAACAAAAGGTTTATGACGCATGGCAGTATGTGAATAGCCTACAGGAAATGCTCACATACATGGATATGTCATGTGTGCTTGTAGAAAAAGTTTACGCCCGGCGTAAAGAACAACTTCACTCAAAAGAACAAGAAATTTTCTGTGAAGCCGCAAAGAATGGCTCGGCAGAAATCACCGAAGATGCACTGCATTGTACGGATTTGAACATTGCAGGAATCACGATCGATGATAGGCTTTTCTTGCAAAAAACAACGATGGAGTTTTTTCATTATGCAAGGACGAGTATCGACATTCTTTTTCAGATCATCAATGCAGCGCTTCTAGGGGATCAATCCTTAGAGGTTGATGACAAATATCTGTTGAAAAAAGTTAATGATACTTTGGAAAAGAATGACAACTTTAAGAATCTAAAGTCTTTGCTCGATGCGAATAAAAAAGATGATACATTCAAATACATTCAAGACTTTGACAATTACATCAAACATATAAAAACTGTATTGATCACGGTTAAGAATAGCTTTATGATTGGAAATCAGGATGAATTCACAATTCGAGCATTTGTAAATGGTCAATCTTCTTATTCGGAGAAAGATGCCGTCACAATCGTAAGAGATTCAGACTGCTACGTTCACGAAACTGTAGTACATATTTTGGCGGAAGTAAAACGGCAACTTCCTAACTGTTTGGATAACAGTCAGAGAGTTCATGATGTTCTGTATAAGCTGGTAGTCAAAGAATCCAACGATAAAACATACCCAGATTACCTGTCCTTTTTTATTGAAGTACAGAATGACCTCTCGGAACTAAAGTCGGAAATCAAGGTGTTACCACTAATTGTAAAACCAAATGGAGAAATTCAGAGTTCGGATTTTAGATTCGATACAATATTTATTCGAAAAGCTGGTACAGATGAGTTTGACGTTATAGGCTGTGCGAAGATAAAAAATGGGTTTAATACAAATGAACTTTATCGGACGTTCACGGTTGAACCCTGCGGAAGAGAAGAATACATCAGATACATTGGTTCTTTTAAGCAGGAACATCCTAAATTTCACTTTAGCTCCAAAGGAATGCAGGGGTCGATAATTGTTCATAAAGACTAACTGGAGAATATCACTATATGGCCGAATTAAATCTAAAACAAATCATAGACCGCCTGAATGCGGAATTTACCGGTGACACCCGCAAGCTGGTATTCTGGTACGATGATAAGGCAGACTTTGCCGAGGATATGGAGAATGTAGAACTGGAAAATGCGAAAATCTACCATCTCCAGCCAGATAACCAATTCTATACCAAATACTTTCTGGAACGGGTGGACACCACTACGAATTACCTGATCTATGCACCGTTCCCGAAACCAGATGTGCGAGACAACCACTTGGAGGATACCATGCTGTACTCCAAGCGGTTCTTTGCCGACCGTGCTTCTCTGCTATCGGTTGACCTTGGTATTGAGGAAAAGTACAAGCCAGTCCTTGAAAAGCATATCAAGTTCTTTGCCGATAAAAAGCGCACCCAGCGGTTCTATGATCTGGAAATTGAGAACTTCAACGAAGAGAACATCCTCACGGGTCTGCTCAGTGCGATCTGCAAAGCCCGCACCTGCTCTTTTGAGGAAGTGGTGCGCATCGTGTTGACCGAGGGCGGTCTGTCGGATAACACCTATATGCAGCAGTTTGAGCAGTATGATCTGCTTCCGTCTTTCTGGAAACTGTGTGAACAGCATTTCGGCTATACGGATGTGAAGCCAACGCTGGAGCGTCTGTTGGTGACGATGTTTGTTACCTGCGCGGCTCGCTATGTGCAGACTGACCTGCCCGCAGCGTGGAAGTCTTTTGTTTCCTATAAGGCGGGCAATATTATAGCCTTCCTTGACAGCCTGATGAACAGTGTCCTCTATCGGGACAAGTATGATGAGCTGTCGAATTATGTGGCCAAGGGGCTGAATGTCTATCAGGCTTTTGCAGGGTACCGGGCCGATGATCTTGTGGAGTGTGATACTTTCCTCGCAGTAGATCAAGTGCTGGTAAAGTGGCTGATAGAAAGACTGCTGGTTGAAGACGTCGGTGCAAAATTGGGTGAACTGACGATTCCAGAAGTTTGTGAGAAGCGTTCCAAAATGCACTTTGGCAGAAAAACGGCTAAAACCTACCGTTTGCTGAACAGTGCTTATCACATTGTAAAAGAAGCAAATTACAAAAATGCAGTTGGCTTCAAGGCCATCATTGACCAATATCTTACTACCGATTATACTGTGGATCAGGAATACCGTAATTTCTATTACGCCTATGGGCAGTTGGAAAATACGGATGCAATTGAACCGCTGCGGGAGCGAGTCGAGAACATTTATACCAACGAATATCTGGCCGCACTGCTTCCTGCATGGAACGATGGAATTCAGCAGAAAGATGCTCTGTCCGTGATTCCGCTGCAGCGGGAGTTCTATGATACCAATCTGCGTTATTCTAAGGAACGCACAGTGGTCATTATTTCTGATGCCATGCGCTACGAAGTTGGGCAGGAACTTTTTGCTCGGATGCAGGATGACCCGAAATGCACTGCGCAGCTAAATGTGCAACTGGGTGTGTTGCCCTCCTATACACGGCTTGGCATGGCGGCTCTCCTACCGCATCGTACGTTAGAAATGACGGATGATTTTCAGGTGCTCGTGGATGGAACACTCTGTGACAATCTGGCTGGTCGACAGCAGGTGCTGCAAAGCTATGTTCCCGATAGCGTCTGCATTCAGTTTGATGACATCAAAAACATGAAGGTAGCCGACCTGCGGGACGTCCTGACCAAGCGGCAGGTTGTCTATGTGTATCATAATCAGATTGATGCCCGCGGCGACAAGCCTAATACGGAAGATGAAGTGTTCAATGCCTGCGAGGAAGCTGTGCAGGAAATCATGGAACTGATTCGGAGAATCAGTTCCAGCGGCAACACTTACCACTTTATTGTTACAGCAGATCATGGTTTCCTTTATAAGCGCGATAAACTGACTGAAAGCGACAAAATCACTGGAAAGAGTGCAGAGAAAGCCTTTGTTAATCGCCGCTTTATCGTATCCAAGAATCCGGTTCAGGATAACGGAATCGACCATATGAGTATGGAAACAGTGCTGGGCAATTCGGATACAAAAATGGTATCGTACCCGGTCAGCAGCAATGTTTTCAAGGTCGCCGGTGGCGGAGCCAATTATGTACATGGCGGTTCTTCGCCACAGGAAATGTTGGTGCCAGTTCTGGATATCAAAATGGAACGTGGTCGTATGGAGATTCAAAACGCTAAAATTGAACTGGTCAGCACAATCAGTAAAATCACTAACCTGATTACCTTTTTGGAATTTATACAGTCTGAAGCTGTTAGTGATATGGTAAAGCCTGCTACCTATCGCATTTACTTTATCTCGGAAGATAACGAAAAAATTTCCAATGAAGTTACTTATGTTGCGGATAATCGTGACGAGGATGTTCACAAACGGAAATTCCGAGTGAAGTTTACTTTTAAGGACAAGACATACGATAAGAACAATCGATATTACCTTGTCGTTTATGACGAGGCCACAGGATTGGAACAGTGGCGGCATTCGATGGTTATGGATATTTTATTCTCCGGTGACTTTGGATTTGGACTTGGATTCTGAATAATGGAAGGCGGAAAATCTATATGGAAATAATGGATCAGGCGGCAGCAGATAAGCGCGAAGAACTGCGTTGGAAGTTACGCAAAAATTTTGATGGCCGCATTGTTCGCAAAGATCTGACCAAAAAAATCAAGGAAGGTGCGAATGTCCCCGTCTATGTTCTGGAATTTTTGCTGGGACAGTATTGCAGTTCCGATGACGAAGAAATCATCGAACAAGGCGTGGAGAATGTAAAGCATATTCTGGCAGATAATTTTGTGCGTCCGGATGAGTCACAAAAGGTTCTTTCCCAGCTGCGTAAAAATGGCAGCCACACCATTATCGATATGGTGACCGTGCATCTGGATATCAAGAAAGACCGCTTCTTTGCAGAGTTTTCCAATCTTGGTTTATCCAATGTGCCAATCACAGATGATTATCCGGAAAAATATGATCGGCTGCTTTGCGGCGGCATTTGGTGCATTGTCCAACTAGAATATGAATCCGAAGGTGACAGCAGCTTTGGCATGATGGATATGGATAGCGAATCCAAGCCGAAAAAGCAGAAGGATATTTCGCCTATCAGCATCCGCCAGCTGACGCCGATTCAAATGCCACATATCGACATTGAAGAAGTACGGGCAGGGCGCAAAGATTTCACACAGGATGAGTGGACAGATGTAATGCTGCGATCCTGCGGCTATGAACCGGATCAGCTGAATCAGCGCGAGAAATGGCTCCTGTTGGCACGTATGTTGCCGCTGGTGGAGAACAACTTCAACCTCTGCGAGCTTGGACCCCGCAGCACCGGTAAATCGCATATTTACAAAGAAATCAGTCCCAACAGTATTCTGGTGTCTGGTGGACAGACGACTGTGGCAAACCTGTTCTACAATATGGGACGAAAGACTGTTGGCTTGGTTGGTCTTTGGGATTGTGTGGCGTTTGATGAGGTTGCCGGAATTAAGTTCAAGGATAAAGACGGCATCCAGATCATGAAGGACTATATGGCATCTGGCTCTTTCGCACGTGGCAAAGAAGAAAAAGCCGCATCGGCTTCTATGGTCTTTGTAGGTAACATCAACCAGAGCGTAGATGTGTTGCTAAAAACTTCAAGCTTATTTGATCCATTCCCTCCTGAAATGGGCACCGACACAGCGTTCCTTGATCGTCTACATTGCTACATTCCGGGGTGGGAAATTCCCAAATTTCGTCCGGAGCATTTCACCAATGATTACGGCTTCATCACGGACTATCTTGCTGAGTTTATCCGGGAACTGCGTAAGGAGCAGTACGGCGATGCACTGGATAAGTATTTCCGCCTCGGAAAGAATTTGAACCAGCGCGATACAATTGCAGTCCGCAAAATTGTGGGCGGTTATGTGAAGCTACTGTATCCGGATGGGGAATTTACCAAAGAACAAATCGAAGAAATTCTCGTATTTGCACTGGAAATGCGCCGTCGTGTGAAGGAACAGCTGAAAAAACTTGGCGGTATGGAATTCTATGATGTGAACTTCAGCTATATTGATCTGGAAACATTTGAGGAAAAATTCGTGACTGTTCCTGAACAGGGTGGCGGTAAGCTGATTCCGGATGGCATATGCAATCCGGGGCAGGTCTATACGGTGTCCCGTGGAAAAAGCGGAATGATTGGTGTGTTCCGTTTGGAAAGTCAGATGCTGCCCGGCAGCGGAAAATTTGAACGCACCGGTCTTGGCAGCGACCGTGATTGTAGAGAATCAACGAACACAGCGTTTAATTTCCTGAAAGCAAATGGAAATCGTATCAGCGGAGGTATTAGCACTGCATCCAAAGATTATATTATCAATTATCAGGATTTACAGGGCATTGGGATGACGGGAAAGCTTGCATTGCCGACCTTGATTGCATTGTGTAGCATTGCACTTGGTCGGCCTACGGTAAGCAATCTTGCAGTTTTGGGTGAAATTAGCATTAGCGGAACAATCTTGAAGGTAGACGAACTTGCAAATAGCTTGCAGGTCTGTCTTGATAGTGGAGCCAAAAAGGTTTTGCTTCCAATTACAAGTGCGGTTGATCTTGGAGCAGTGCCCCCTGAATTAGTCGGTAGTTTTAGTTTGATTTTTTATAGTAGTGCGGAGGATGCGGTGTTTAAGGCGTTGGGTGTAGAGTAAAAAGTAGGATGCCAGGATGGATAACTTTGGCAAGCAGTGCATTCGTGCGCACAAATGCAAATTTTGCGTTGCAAAATGCTTGTTGGGAAATCCCAAACCCTTTCTGATCTGCACCGTTCCGGTGCAGGCTGCGCGTTCTTTCCGAACGCTATTGAATGTGTCAATGCACACTCTCTCCGAAAATCCGGGGTGCTTTTTGGTGCAAGCGTCAATGGCATAATTCCTAAGTTCATGATAGAATAGGTGCGTTGTGTGCCTGACACATGAAAACGGAAAGGACGATGCAGAAATGGAGCAGCTTTATCTGATGCCCGGTGAGGAACGCTACACAAAGTTTCGGGATGAGAACGGTGTGCCCAAAATCCGTTACACCTACTGCTCCCTGCACGGCAAGCTGTTCAATTGCGTGTGCCGCTCAACAGATGAAGCCCAACGGCTGTGTGAAGATTGGCTCGTAACGCAGGATCGCTGCTACATAAACTAAAAAAGTCGCCGAGGATTCCGCCCCATGAAAGGGTTAGAATCCTCGGCGACTTTCGTTTATCGGGTCTGCTGCTTTTCCTGTGCGTCTTTTTCTTCTGCGAAGAACAATTCAATATTTTTCTGTGCCTTTACCAACTCCTGCATTTCTTCTCGTGCCTTGCGATAGTCCGGGTAGGCTGCTTTCTTTTGGGTCAGAAGATCGGAATACTCTGCATTCAGTGCTTTGACCTTCGGCAGCTTTTTTAAGCCAGTTTCATCGAAAGCGGCCTTGGCTACTTTGTGCAGTGTGATTTCTTCCCGGTGAGTATCCAGAAACTTTTTGCTATATCCCGCTTTCCGGTAGGCATCGTAGACTGGGTGGGTCTTGGCGTAATTGACGATGTGCGTTTTCAGCACAGCAATTTCCGCCATCCGTGTTTCGGCGGCTTTGATGGAATCTCCCAGCTGGTGGTATTTTTCTGTTGCCGCCGCTGTGCGTTCATTCAGTTCATCTGCGCTGCCAATTTTGTGCTCCTGCAAGAAAATCAGCGTCTTGGACATTTCTTTCAGATTATATTTTTTCGCCCATCGTGCATAGCCTTCGCTTTTGCCCTCGGAGAGCTTTGCCTGAATGTCAACCAGCAATTGGAACGGCGGCTCTTGGAACGGCTGTGTCTGACGCGGACGGTGTTCGGTTTTTCCCGCAATCACCGCTTGCAGTTCATCCTCACTGTACCCAGCCCCCAGCGTTTTGAAGCGGATGAACCGCTTCTGCCGTGCGCCCTTGACGGAAGTGTATTTTCCACGCTTGACCTCATAACCCTGTTGTTCCAGTTTTTGCAGAAAATCTTCGTAATCCTTGGGCTTTTCTGCAAGGATGCTGTCGATGATGCCACACAGCCTATCACGATTGCTTTCTTTGGGTGGATAGAGGGTACGTTTCTGCCGTTCCCGGTAGGGCTTTATTTCAATAACAGAGAGCTGATGCTCCAGACAAATCAAGTCGCTCAACCGCTGAACGGCCAGTGCCGAAAAGAAAAAATCCCGGAACTTTTTTGAACCGTCCAATGCGGTGGAGTTGAAAATCACATGGTTATGGATGTGGTGACGGTCTGTGTGGGTGGCAACGATAAAAGCGTATTTGCCCTTGGTAAATCGCATGGCAAGTTCATAGCCCACCTTGTTGGCTTCCTCGGCGGTGATCTCACCGGGTTTGAAAGACTGTCGAATTTGATAGGCGATGATGTCGCTTTTCTGTCTGCGCCCGGTAGCAAGTTCATACTGCCGCTTGGAAAGCATAAATTCTTCATCGACTGTCAGAGGGCTACACTCGTAGCAGCTTACCAGTTCACCTTGTTCGGTCTTATCTGGATTCTGCACATAGTCTGTGCGGATTTTCAGACAAGCCGCAACCGACTTGCCCTTGTTTTTGTGTAACGCGATCAGCCGTGTCGCGGCCATCCTGAATCACCCCCCATAAAAGGAAAATGCCGCCCGAAGGCGGCAAAGGATTAAAACTATTTCTTACAGTTCTGCAAGCCACTCACTGAAACGCCCGATGCCCTCGGTGATGGCAGTTGC
>ENA-ORTS01000634-ORTS01000634.1-human-gut-metagenome-genome-assembly--contig:-NODE-634-length-27778-cov-5.826822_pt1 | contig 27778 bp, 24 predicted proteins | sample MGYA00241911_ERZ509186 | MGnify/ENA primary metagenome ERZ509186 (study PRJEB26280, sample SAMEA2338852) | human gut metagenome | biome: human gut; feature: human-associated habitat; material: faeces...
CCATGGCGGCCATGGCTTCGGCCAGCATGGACGTGCCCCTGAGGGAGGCGCCAAGTTTCAGAGCCAGATCAGCGTCCGCGAGAGGCCCGTCCGCCAGGGCATCGAAAAGGCCGAGGTGTACCGCGCTCATGAGAGCCAGGCTTTCCCAGTACCCGTGCGCCGTTTCGCGGAGCTTTTCGTCCGTCCACGCCGCTTCCCTGTTTTCCGTTTCTCCTGTCATGCCTCATTTCCTCCCCTCTCTTCTCTCTCTGTCTGACTCCGGGCCTGGCCGCAATGGGGGAAGGATCCCCGGCCGCGGCGAAATCCCCCTTCCAGGAAGGAGCCGCGGAAAAGACGGTTCCGTCCGGCAGGAAAAGCCTGAAGCAGTGCAGGTACATGGTCCCGCCGCCGGGGCGGCCGTACTTGCCGTCGTTCACGATGGGGAACCCGGCCGCGGCGAGCTGCACGCGGATCTGATGCGTCCGCCCTGTGTGCAGGCGGATCTTGACCAGCGATGCGTCCGCGCGTTCTGCGAAGCCCAGCACCTCGTAAGACAGCAGCGCCCGCTTCACGTCCTTGCCGGGAGCGTCCATGACGTTGATCTTCTTGCCCTTATACATAACGGGGGCAAAGGCCAGGGAGATGGAGATCTGGCGCTTGATCTCCTCGGCGTCGTAGTCGCAGGTGGTGTTGCCGTCGGCGGTCTTGCCCAGACGGTCGATGCCCTTGGTCATAAACAGCATCTGCTCGACCAGCGAGGTCTTGCCGGACCCGCCGTGGCCCAGCAGCGCAATATTGCGAATGTCATTAGCAGTCATAGTGGTGATGTACTCCCTTCATTTTCTTCAAGTCCGCCGCCCACACGGCTGCGGACAGTAGCTCAATGTACCGATTATAGCTTATATTGCAGGACCTGACAACCATTATTTTGTGGATTTGTAGGAAAATTCCCTGTCCGCACAGGCTTTTTCGGCAACTTATACAATTTCCCTTCCGCCGTACTGGGCAGGTCGACGAGGGCCGGCAGACATCCCTTGCGCCGCCGCAGAAAACGTGCTATAATGGCGGATATGTTTGCGGGCATGATGGAATTGGTAGACATGCGAGATTTAGGTGATGTCACCTCAGTGTAGGTTTTCCGATCCATCATTCGCCGTGCTCATTCTTTGGTAAAAGCAGGCTCGTCCTGTTTTTATAGCTGCGGGTCAAGCGTTATGCTCCGCCTCGGTTCCTCGCCGTGTAAAAACAGGGGGCAATAAAATAGCGACAGGTAGCTCTGCCGCTCATACCTGCGGGCGTGGTGGAATTGGCAGACTCGACGGATTTAGGTTCCGTTACCTTAGTGGTGTGCGGGTTCGAGTCCCGCCGCCCGCACCATAACAGCTACCGTAATTGATACAACTGTGTCAGTTACGGTAGCTGCTTTTTATGCCAATTTTGCTGAAAATATGGCATTTTCCTGACTTTGCAACGCATTTTCCACTGCAGACTCCATGATAATGTGCATTTTCCGGGTGTTGCAATCCGCCGGCCACCGCATATTGTGCTTTCCATTCGTTAAACAACCGCTATTCGTTATACGACTGATAGTCAGCAGAGGCGAAAACATAGTATGTACAAGTGAAATCAAAAACAGCCCCTCGTTACTTTTTCGGTAGCGAGGGGCTTGTCCTGTAAATGCGTTATGTGCTTAAAAGTGCGAAGGCCAGTCCCAGTAAGCCAACCGAAATCAGCAAGAGGAGTCCTCCCGCAAAAATGAAACACACGATCAATGCGGGGAGTGCCATTATAAAAAGAATCGTTGCAAGCACTTTTGTAAGGCTCCACGCCACCTTGAACACAAGGCCCAACACCTTGATGAATAGCCCCACGAACAGGACGGTACAGATTATTTCAAACACCGCCTATCCTCCTGCAAAATTCAGTGGCACTCGACGATGACATCTTCATCACAGACCGGACAGGTCTGATCGGTTTCCCAGCTGCCATCCAGGTAGCCAACGCCACTCGCGCCTACAGAAATGAAAACGCCGGTAGAGTATCCGCAATGGGGACAATCAAAATCGATATTAACAATTGTCCCTTCATCGTCCTGGGTGATTACTTCCCAATTGGTCGCAGTTGCGCTTTTAGCCATATCGCTTTCCTCCTTATAATTAAAACTTACTGACATCACCGTTAACCGCCTTGAAGTCGAGGTCTTCGGGTGTCTCGAACAGGGTTTCGCCGGTCTCGGTATCCGTCAGGCGGCAGGCACGACCATACTTTATTGAAAAGGATGCCACTTTCAGTATCGATGATTTTATGTGGAATCTGGAACGATTCTATCAGGCAATGCGTATGTACTTTGCCGTTGAACAGATGTGTCTGGGCAATGATGAACTGGCACTCACTTTGCATGAGGACGGCAGGCACTTTGACGGGTTACCATTTTTTGAACAGTACCGCCACGATCCGGAAGACAATCCAGAGGTGGACTATTCCTCCGCCGGCGGGGATCTGCTTAAAATGATGCAATTGGATGCGGAGGTCACAAAGGACAGGCAGCATCACGATGGTTTTGTAAGAGTTCCTTTCGATTATTATGAAGAACTGCAGCAAAAAATGGTGGATATGATGCCGGATTTCCGGGTACGGCTGAAGGTCAATCCCAAGACCCGGAAAATGGTATTCGCGGCGGATGTGCATTCCGTATTTGACATTTGCTGGTATACGCTGGCACGGAAAATGTCCGAGGATGTTGCTCCTGAGGATAAGGGCACGTCTGCGGATAAGAAAGAAAAGCCTGCAGGTGTTGTTATGTCCTGTCCCTTCTGCGGTGAGGCATTTGTACGAAGAAGCAACCGATCTGTTATCTGCGGGAAACCGGAATGTGAAAAGGCAAGAAAAGCGATGAATCAACGAAACAGTCGAAGAAAGCGAAAAATCCAGTCACAGCAAAGCACATAAAAACCAGGATTCTTCAGCAATGGAGAATCCTGGTTTTTACCTTTTTTCCGCACAATGGCGGCAGAAGCGGAAAAAACACGATTGACATTCTTGAGATTGGGAGTATAATTATATTTAGCTAACTGCATCTTGTAGTTAATCTGTGCGGAAAGTTGGTGAATGTATGACCCACAGAGAGAGAATACAAAATATGGCCGAAGCAAGTGGTGGGGTGTTCAGAACCTCAGATCTGAAAGCACTTGGCTATAACACCTATGCCATTCGAAAACTGGTCAACGAAAAAGTCATTGAACGGGTAAAATCCGGTTATTACCGTCTCAGTGAATCGTCCCAAAGACTGTCGGAGGCTGCCCAGATAGCGCAGCTGTTTCCGGATGGCGTTCTGTGCATGTATACAGCACTGTTTTATTACAGATATTCTGACCGGACACCACTGGAATGGAATGTTGCGGTGGATCGTGATACTTCCAAGTCACGGTTTAATCTGGATTATCCGTTTGTCCAACCGTATTACATGAAGAAAGAGTTTCTTTCCTTTGGCATAACTACGGCGGATTATGGAGACTGCACTATGCAAATTTTTGACCGGGATCGGCTGATTTGTGAATGCATTTTCTATGAAAACAAAATGGATCGGGAGACCTATAACAAGGCAATCCAAGGATATGTGGCGGATGCAAAAAAGAATGTTCCCAAACTGCTGGAATATGCAGAGAAGAGAAGAGTTCTGAAAAAAGTAAAGGATCGGATTGGAGTGTGGCTCTGATGGATATGGGCGCATCGGTCATTGCGCGACTGAAAAACAAGGCAAAAGAAACCGGGAAACCCTTCCAGCTTCACTTGCAGCTATTCTGCCAGGAGGAGTTTCTGCGGCGACTGGCAGCATCCCGGTATGCCGAGAATCTGGTGCTAAAGGGTGGTCTGTTCATCTATACTCTGACTAATTTTGAGAGCCGGGCCACTGTGGATATTGATTTTCTGTTGCGTCAGTTCCCTGGAACAATAGAAGACATCAAACGAATGGTGGATGAAATAATCGCTACAGACAGCGATAATGATTTCATAACCTTTTCTTCCCGGGGGTTTGAAACGATATCACCGCAGCGGAAATATACCGGTGTCAGCTTCCAACTGGTGGGCCAAATCAAAAATACCCGCACTCCCTTTGATGTAGACTTCGGTGTCGGTGATGTTATTGTCCCCAATTCGCACAGGCGGGCGATTCCGGTGCAGTTGGACGGCTTTGATGTTCCGGAGGTGCTGACCTACTCCCTGGAGAGCACGATTGCGGAAAAATTTGATGCACTACTCCAGCGTTTGGAACTGACCAGCCGCATGAAGGATATTTACGATATTTATTATCTGTCTTCTATGTTTGATTTCGATGGAAGAGCCCTTCAGCAGGCCGTCTTTGAAACGCTACAGAATCGGGGTACCGCATACGAGCGGGATAGCTTTGACAGGGTGATTGCCTTGGCACATAACAAGGATATCCAGATTCGGTGGCGACAGTATCTGCGACGTTTGAAGATGCCGGAACTGGTGTTGGAAGAAGTAATGCACAGCATTGATGCTTTTTTAAGACCTGTTTGGGACGCAATCACAAATGAGTCGGAATTATTGCATACCTGGCACAGTCAATCCGGCCTATGGAGCAACAGCCAATAATCTTCAGTAAATGAACAACAACTTCTGGTTTAGTCCATATTTGGGGACACATCATTTTATATAGTTTAATAATCGGAGGCCTATTATGGAAAAGTATATCGAAATCCTCGATTCATTAATGAAAGCAAAAAAAGAAAAGAAAAAGAAAGAACCCACAATTAAGGAAAAAGAGGCTTTTCGCAGCGCATGGCTTAGTCTCGTTGCGGATGCAGGGTTGACCGGCAGTGCTGAACAGTTTTTATATGAAGGTTTTGCCTTCTGCGGTGCAGAACCCTTCTATGCCTATTTGATTCAAACGGAAGATCAAAATGCAACTCTGGCAGCAATGTTCAGCGGAAAATACTATGGCATTGACAGCAATGTGTCTTTCAGGTTGGTAGCACATTTGCTTGCGCTGATGCTAAATAACAACGCCACCAGAAATATACTTGCACCCATAATTAAACGGTTGCCGGGAGCATGTGTCAATAAAGATAAAAAACGACTTGGCACAGCTGAGAAAACGTTTGAGAAATATTTTTTGGCAGAACTACATCCGGATGTGGAACTGTGTCCGCTTGCTGATATTGGAACCAAACCTGTATTCATTAAAGAATTCGTAACGCTCGTTTCCTCTATAATGGATGGCATTGAAAATGCCGGATCGGCAAAAGGGGTTGTTGTAAAGAATATTGCGAAAATTCGCAAGTGGTTGGCTGATTATGATACTTCCCAAAGTGCCAGCACAGACACAAAGGCAGAACAGCTAATCCCTGCGTCAACAATAGTTGCAGCAGAAAAAGTGAAGATCGTATCCGTTGCAGATAATCCCCCGGAAGATAGAGTTCAAGCACCGAAAGTGATCGTTACACAGCCCAAGGAAGAGGCTTCTGTCGATATGATAGCATATCTTACCGAGTTGCTGGGAAAGGCAGCGAAAGCTACAGCCGTTGTCAAGAGCGAAAGCACGCAGCAGAGAGTCAAAATTGATGCACTTACCCAAACTCTGGAAAGCGAGCAGAGTAAGCTGCGTGGAGCTAATCAGCAGATAGCAGACCTGCAGGATACTATTACTGAGTTAAGAAAAAAGCTGTCTGCCGCTGAAGGTGATATTTTTGTGTTGAGACAGACGGTGGAGCAAAGAGATGCAGTTATCGCCGAAAAAAATGCTGAAATAGCAGAAAGAGTTAAAATGGCAGAGGTTCTCAGCCGGGACAGAAGTAAACAGGCTGATGAGTCGCTCCAGAGACTTGCATCCAAGATCCGGGTCGAATATCGGGATTTTGTGGATGCATTGGATGTGCCTATTAGCTGCGATCTGGGTGAGAACCTGAGGCTTCAGCTTCAGAGCATCTTCGATATACTGGAAAAAGGCGGCATGAAATTTAAGTGAGGTGAAAATCCGTGGCAACTGGATTGAAATATTATTTTGGCATTGACTTTGGCACAACCAACAGTGCGACTGTTGGTTATGTGGTGATGGACCAAAAACCGGAAGCCGTTAAATACGGCGATGAAGAAGGACGTCCAATCCCGTCCATTGTTGCGATTGATAAGACCACTGGCGCTGTGTTCAATGGTCGGGATGCATGGGATAAAAAGATGGAACTGAGTGAATCCTGTGAGTATATCTCATCCGTCAAGACCATTCTGGATTCTGAGCAGGTAAAAACGATTGCAGGCCGCGAATGGACTGCTGTCGACGTGGCCAGCGAGGTTTTTAAGTATCTGAAAGCCAATGTGCATAATCGCACCGGAATTGACATGGAAGAGGCAACTGTAGCGATTCCCGTTGGATTCAGTGCATCCAAGCGTGCAAAACTGCGTGAAGCAGCAAAGAAGGCCGGCATCCATATCCGTTCTTTTATCAGCGAACCAACAGCTGCCTTTATTGCAAATTATGATGAATTGAAAAGTTCTTCTATCGTTGCAATTTTTGACTGGGGCGGTGGCACGCTGGATGTGTCTATTCTCCAGCATATCAATGGTAAGGTATCTGAATTAGCAACAGTCGGCAGGGATATTGCCGGTGACTATATTGATGATAAAATCGCCACGCGAATTCACGCAAAAATAGCCCGTAAAAAAGGTGTCGAGATGGCGTTTGCCGATATGCCGTCCAGTGCCCAAGATATGATGCGGGTTCGTGCTGAACGTGCAAAGCGCATGCTGGGCGATGATGATACCGCCACGATTTCCATCAATAACTATGGAGTTTATGGTGCCTGCCGTGAAACATTGGAATATGACTGGTTTGCGGATATTGTAGACCCGGAGGTCACGATGGCGATGGACTGTCTGGAGGAAGCTATCCGTCAGTCGGGGGTTGGACTTGCCAATATTGACCGGATCGTCATGGTGGGCGGTAGCAGCAATCTGCGTCCCCTGCTGGAGAAGATGGATGATAAGTACGGAGACAAGCTGCTCTTCCCGGAAGAAACTATGTGGAATGTTGGTCAGGGTGCTGCTATGCTGGCAATGACTCCCGGAGGCTATTTTGCCAATCAATCTGTCGGTATCGTGCTGAGTGATAATGCATACTACGAAATTCTGAAGCCGGACACTCCCCTTCAGGGATGGGAACATACATGTCATTTCGGTATTGTGGATTCCAGCAAGGAGGCCCGCTTTGTTTTTGGAGGTAGTCCTGATATCGAGGCCTCTCCGGAAAGATATAAGACACTGCCTGTCCCTGCTTACCGTTTTCTTCAGGAGCAGATTGTACTTAATGCTTCTGTTGATCAGAATATGGTGTTCACCGTTGTTGCCGGAAGTAATATGCAGCCTGCAGAGTTTCGGCGGCTGTGGGAATACACACAGTTGAAGTGCTATTATAAGCTACCTGGAAAGCAGGTGCAGCATGGAGAGTAATGTCAGTACTGTAGCGTTTCGGAGCAATTTGTATCCTGTGGAAAAGAGTTTTTATGAAGACTCTACTTTCCGATCCAAAATACATGATCCATTTTCACTTGAGATTCTCAAAAAACAATGCGCATTGACGAGCATTCAGAAGCAAGAATACGATTATGCATCGGTTCACTGTGCATACGCTGCAAAAAATGATTATCCTTGGGGAACTATTAGAGACGATCAGGACACGAAGCGGGTTGTCTGCAGGTGCCTTAATACGAAATGTAGCCACTTCCATAGTTGCCGTCCTGATTTTGATCCTGCCGAATTGGACATACATGAAGAAAACAAGAGGGCTCAACCGGCTATCTTTGAGTTTGAAGAAGCTGCACGAAAGAAACGCACCTCAGAAGATGGAGATGCCAGAGCCGCAGCGAAACTGTTTGCTGGAAACACCCCTGAAAAGAAGAATACCAGCGAAACAGGTACTACTATTCCTGTGGTGAAAAAGCCTGATCCGAACGATCCGTTCGTTGTCAGGCCACCCGCTCCGCCGGTACCTAAACCGGTAGAGGTTAAGAAAATCGATTTCAGTTCCTTTACAGAAACCACACAAAACAAAATTATTGAAGCGGAACCTGCGGAGCGCAGCATCGTAAATGCCGGCCCCGGTACGGGCAAGACGTGGACTCTGATTGAAAAAATTATCCACATGATCAACGAGGAACAGGCCGAAGCCGGGAATATCCTGGTGCTGTGTTTCTCACGCTCCGCCGTAGAGGTTGTAAGAAACAGATTGGCCGATGCTGCTGAAGCCGGTCGTATTGGCTACGAGTGGCAGGATGTCGATGTTCGTACTTTTGACTCTTTCTGCACATATATGCTCGCATGGGTGCAAGATAATCATAAGGAACTCCTTCCCAGACATTTTCTGCTGGAAGAATATGACTATGATCAGCGCATTAAAAAAGCCACAAACATTTTTAAGCAGAAAAAAGATATGCTTGCAGATTATGAACACATCATAGTCGATGAAGTTCAGGATTTGGTCGGTAGCCGTGCAGAGCTGGTCCTTGCAATGCTCAAAGGTTTGCCGGAAACATGTGGCTTCACAATTTTGGGCGATTCCTGCCAGGCATTGTATGATTATATGGCGGAGGATGATCCTGCAGTTATGTCCTCCGAACAATTCTATCAAGAGATTTTCAAGAGTTTCCCCGATGCCAATTATTACGCTCTCACAGAGAATCACCGCCAAGGTAATACCTTTGGTCAGTTGACTGTCCCATATCGGAAGGCAATCCTTACTGGTTCCACCCAAGAGAGGGTTTCTGCAGCGAACGATTTGCTGGCGCACATCCCCAAGATGCCTGTAAAACTAACCAAGTTCTCAAGAAGTGATGCATTGCGATATGTTGGTCAAGGTGAGACCTTGGGTATTCTTACCCGCACGAACGGACAAGCATTGCAGATCTCTGCTTGGCTCCAAAATGCAGATGTTCCGCACGCCCTGCATCGCGGTCTGGGATCTCCAACATTGGGTGACTGGATTGCGCGTATTTTCTGCGACTATGAGAACGAATCTATCGATGAGCCTGCTTTTGTGGCAAAACATCTTGCCTTGTTCCCGGATGCAGCGTATGAACTTGCACGTATGCGGTGGGCTGCACTTGTTTCAACGCAACACGGGGAAGCACGAAACAGGTATGAGGTTGCAGATTTGCTGAAGGGTCTGCTAAGAAATGCCAGGGAACCTATGTTGTTTGAATCTGGAACAGGCGCTAAGCCTGCCATTACTGTCAGTAACATTCACCGGGCAAAGGGTAAGGAGTTTGACTCTGTGATTGTGATTGATGATGTAATCGAAGCAATGGCAGATCCTGATACAGAAGATCTGCTTGAACACAAGGTGTGCTATGTTGCTCTGACACGACCGAAGAAGAAGGTGGAACGCGCTGAAATATCCAAGAAGGATAAGCAGATCTATATTACTCGGAATGATGATCAGAGTAAGCGGTGTGCCAAAGCTGGAGGTTTCAAACGGTACATTTCTCATTTTGAAGTAGGTAGCGATACCGATCTGGATTTAAGATCGCTCGCTGCGGACAGTAAGCTTCAGCAGTATATCCAGAAAAATATACATTCCGGAATGCGACTGAAGCTGATTAAATGCCCGGAAGGCACAAAGCCTTATGTTGTATATCGCATTGTGCTGGAGGATAACGAAAAAATTGTGCTGGGTTATACCAGCAAGTCTTTCGCTCACGAACTGGAAAAAGCAATTCAGCATATAAAGAACATAAATTGCTCAGTTTATTACGAGGTATATCCTCATGCATTCTGTGATGTATTTGTTCACAATATCACAACCTGTGTGTCCGGGATATCTCCCGTTCCTGCGGGCGCAAGAACCTATGGTGATGTCAGCATTTGGTCCGGCATTACCATTACAGGATTTGCAGCTGTGGACAAAGATACTTACTAATTATACAGAACCGGAGGTTTGGTTATGGCGGACTATTCAAAATTCTATGATGCCCGTAAGGTTGTGTCCCGTATTCTGGAACAGGACTTTATTGGGCCTGTGACAAAGGATGAATGCCTTGCTGAGCTTCCGGTTCAGTATTACATTATGGGCAAGCTATATCCACAAAAAGATACTGTGGAAGCCCTGGATCTTGCGAGAAATCCGTTGCTTGAAAATGAAATTGAGACCTATGATGCATCAATTTCTCTGAGCAATCAAAACAACCCATCTTCAATGGGTATTACCGTCACATTGAAGGCGGGGGTTGATGCAATCTGCATTTCTGGTGGTTATGCTTTCTATGAGCCGATCTCTTTTGAAGATGCAAAGGATTGTGAAATTGATACTTCCAAGTGGGATCATCTGGAAAAGAAACCGAAAGAAGTATGGAGACGCAATGAATACTCCTACTCTGAAAAGATTACATTCACCGGAGAACGAGTGGAGTATGCGAATTTGCCCAGCGGACTCCAGTTACAGGTGTATACACACTCCATCATGGATTCGGGCGAGCGTGTAATTACGGTTGCGCTGGTAAATGAGAACCAGTCTGAAAACGATATGAATGCGACATCCAAATGCTGTGCATTCCAGCCGGTTATCAGAGTAGCCAGTTGTGATAGAGCACCCATTTTTACCAGTGTAAACCGACAGACATATCTGACTACCGATCCGGAACTTCTGGAACTGGATATACTGTATTCTGATGTGTATTGCTACGCACAGGGGCATGGTTGCTCTGTTATGTGGGATATGGATAATCCTGAGCCTGAATGGGTGGAATCTGCATTTTTCCCGACATTTAATCTCCGTCAGATGAAAGCCGCAGAGGTGGTCAGCGGAAATGTATTATCAATGCAGTTTCTGGCGACAGCATCTGTTGATGATGTTGTTCGTGAGTTGGGTGCATTTGCTGCTAAGTACCAGAAGTGGATAAAAGATCAGGATGATCTCTTGCCTGGAATTAAAGCCAGTTTGCAGGATGTTGCGAAAAATAATATTCAAAAATGTCAGGATGCATGCAACAGAATAAATTATGCCATCAAGCTACTGAAAGACAGCGCATCCGGAGATGGAAAGGCATTCCGAGCCTTCCAGCTTGCCAATGAGGCGATGTTGCTCCAACGGAGACAGACACTGCTTAAAAATGGAAAATCTTTTAATCCTGACAAGGTAAGCTGGTATCCTTTCCAGTTGGCGTTTTTATTGCATGAACTGACCTCTTTTATTGAACCGAAGGGACATCCCGGACAGGACATTCCGGACCGGCAGATGGTTGATCTGCTGTGGTTCCCCACCGGTGGTGGTAAAACAGAGGCATATTTAGGAATCACTGCCTTTGTGATCTTTTTACGCAGACTGCGTGATGCAAATGCAGATGGTGTTACCGTAATTATGCGATATACGCTTCGGCTTTTGACACTCCAGCAGTTTGAAAGAGCCAGTATCCTGATATTTGCATGTGAACTGCTGCGCAAAAAGTATAATTTGGGTGGAAATGAGATTTCCATCGGTTTGTGGGTTGGTGGCAACCTCACCCCCAACCATTTGAAGGATGCAAGAACCAGCATCAACAAACAAAAGCAGGGTGGTGTCGATGAAAAATCAAACCCTGTGCAAATCAAGGTCTGTCCCTGGTGCGGAGAAAAACTGTATGCACAGCATTATGATGTTGATCTCGTTCAGAACAGAATGACAATCAAATGTCCAAATCAACATTGTCATTTCCATTCAGCACCCGGGGGACTACCGATTCATATTATTGACGAGGCTATTTATCAGCATCTGCCTACCTTTATTGTCGCGACTGTAGATAAATTTGCGCAGATTCCTCTTAATGATAAGCCAGCGGCGCTGTTTGGTATTACGAATAGCAAAAAACCCCCGGAGCTTATTATCCAGGATGAGTTGCACCTGATTTCTGGTCCCCTTGGCACCATGACTGGTATCTACGAGGCTGCTATATCGAAACTCTGTGAGCGCGATGGCGTGTGTGCGAAAGTAATTGCATCCACCGCAACAATCCGTAATGCAGCAAATCAAATTATGGCGTTGTATGGACGTAGCCATACGCAGTTCCCGCCACAAGGTCTATCTGCGAAAGATTCATTCTTTGCTATACAATCTACACCGGAAGAAAAGCCTGCCCGTCAGTATTTTGGCGTAATGGGCATCGGAACAACTGCAACCACAACGTTGATCAGAGTGAATGCAGCTATGCTGTTTGCCACGCGCTATCTGGCCACATTGGGATATCCTGATGCAGTTGTGGATAATTTCTGGACTATTACAGGTTATTTCAACAGCTTGCGAGAATTGGGCGGTGCAAGTACGCAAATCCTTGACGACGTTCAGAGCCGTCTTGATTATCTTGCAAAAACTAAATTTGTGTCTGTCTACCCCGGCGTAGATACTTCCAAGGGGTATACATATACAGAAGAACTGACGAGCCGCATGAGTAATTCCGAAATCACAGAAATTATCCAAGTTAAGCTGAAACGCAGCTATACCAAGGATAACCATGCGGATGTATTTGACTATCTGTTGGCATCTAACATGATTTCTGTAGGCGTTGATGTGGGGCGTTTGGGTGCAATGGTAGTTGCCGGCCAGCCGAAAACGAATGCAGAATATATTCAGGCAACCAGCCGTGTTGGCCGTGATAATCCCGGTTTGGTTATTGCGGTGTATAACGCGTCCCGTTCCCGCGATCGCTCGCATTATGAGCAGTTCCTGAAGTACCATTCTGCGTTGTATCGCTATGTGGAGGCAACGAGTCTTACCCCCTTCTCTGATCGGGCGAGAGACCGGGGGCTGCATGCATTGTATATTTCCTTGTGCCGTTATTTGATTGAGAACCTCAGAGGAAACAGTCAGGCAATCAATTACCGCTCTGACAATCCCGAAGTTCAAAAGGTTGAGAAAATCATTATCGACTATGTAAGAAGGGTTGATCCGGACGAGTTGTCGGCAGTTATGGATGAACTTAAAGATATTCAGGATGCGTGGGATATTGCGGCAACTGGTTCCCTCGTATATAAAAGCAGAAAAAATGAGAAAAAGTTGCTGAAAGGTGATACCGAGAATGACCGTTTCCGTACGATGAACAGCATGCGTAATGTGGATGGCCAATCCGGTATTTATCTGCTGGGAGGACTGTAATTATGGCAAGATTACACTTTGGTTCAAACAGAGAGCAAGCCAAGCCTAAAAAGGTGGTAGGCAGATTGCGCAAAACGCAGCTAATAACCACATTTGGCAATGGCTCCATTGTAGATATGCCGGACTACTCCGTTATTATGGCCGGTTCAAATTACTGGAAAGACAGCAGCCCAATTCTGCACGAACCAAACCTTGAAAAACTTCTGAAAGTATCTCATTTTAAAGAACCTTACGTATCCAACTCACAGGATGACGAAATGACACCGGATGTTCCAGCATTTCGTTTTCCGTACTATCATTTCTGTCCTGATCCCAATTGTGGCAGACTGATGCCTTATTGGGGATTTGGAGATGTGACAGATCGCAGTTGTGCCAACGGACATCCAAAAAGAAACATTGTTCCTTCCCGTTTTATTGCAGCCTGTACCAATGGCCACCTGGAAGATTTTCCTTATGAGTGGTGGGTCCATTACGGAAATTTCAGCGAATGTCCTTCAGACAAACGCAATGGTGCCCTTCGCATCAGTTTCTCAGATGAAACCGGTGGACTGGACAGTATTGTCATCAAATGCACCGCCTGTGGAAAAAGCCGCTCAATGGCTGGCAGTATGGCTAAAGACGCACTCCGCGGTTACTCCTGCTATGGAAAACGTCCTTGGTTGGGTAGTAAAAAGGAATATAATGATCCGGTATCCTGTACAGCACAGTTGCGGGCACTTCAGCGTGGAGCTTCCAATGTGTATTTTTCCATGACAGCAAGCGCATTAACCATTCCTCCTTGGAGCAGTAAGGTTCAGCAGGAAATTGCGGTACGATGGGAGCAAATTGAAGATATTCTGGCGAGCAACCCAGATGAATATGTCCTGAGAGCTGTTGTACAAGGTGTGTTCCATTCGTTATTGGCGATGCAGATTTGTACAATTGACGAGTTGATATCTGAGATTAAGAAGCGCTATAATGGCGGCGACGGAGGAGAGTACACCAAGCAGAACTTACTTGAAGATGAATATCGTGTTTTCTGCATGGGTGATTACGATAATCCGGATGATGTGCAGTTCAGAATTGCCAGAGCAGCGGTGCCGGAATTCCTTGAGGATTACATCGAGGATATTGTGTTGGCAAAACGTCTGCGTGAGGTGCTTGCATTGCGTGGTTTCCGTCGTATTACACCAGAGCAACCCAATGCTGATGATGAGCGGTTCAAAGGATATCACTTGTCCGGGGATTGTGTCCCACTTAGCGATGTTGAATTGAACTGGCTTCCTGCTATTGAGATGTTAGGAGAAGGTTTGTTCATCAAAATCAGAGAAGATGCCCTGGAAGAATGGGAGGAAGCCTTTGAAGAGGAATACCAGCCTATGCGGGATCGGTTGGAACACAGCAATGTGGGCTGCGATAATTTCTCTGCCCGATATGTACTGCTGCACACGCTTTCTCATTTGCTGATCCGGCAGTTATCGCTGGAATGCGGCTATTCTGGCGCTTCCATTAAGGAGCGGATTTATAGCACCTATCCGGAGTCTGATGTGAAAATGGCCGGAATTTTGCTCTATACTTCTTCGTCTGACTCTGATGGCAGTCTGGGCGGATTGGTGAGAAAAGGACTCCCGGAGTCTTTTGAGATGATTTTCAGAAACATGCTCCAGGAAGCTTCTTGGTGCTCTTCCGATCCGATTTGCATTGAATCTCATGCGCAGGGATATGACTCTTTGAATTATGCAGCATGCCATGCCTGTGCGCTCTTGCCTGAAACCAGTTGTGAAATGCGCAACTGCTTATTGGATCGGGCAGCTATTGTTGGTACCATAAAAGACAGAGAACGAGGGTTCTTTGGAGCCTTGCTGGAATAACAGGAGATAGATATGGTTCAATTAATTCCAGATGTTCTGGCTCCGGAAATCAAAAGCCCTGCTGAAAAGCGGTTGTTTATCGAATTCCGGGATCATAGAACGAATAAAAAATATGTTGTTCTTCACTCATTGGGAATTGCAGAGCATACCAATAATATCTTCGGTGAGATTGATTTTGTAATTCTGTGCAACGAGGGCGTGCTGTGCCTTGAAGTTAAGGGCGGCCAGGTGTCTCGCAGAAATGGTGTGTGGGAATTTGCAAACCGCTACAGCAAAATATCCCATAAAAATGAAGGACCGTTTCAGCAAGTGCAGGGTAATATGCAATCCTTAAGACAGTATATGGTACGGCGCTTGGGTAATTATGATCCGTTGGTGCGCTGCCAGTACGCATGTGCGGTTGCTATGCCGGACTGTCGCTTTGAGGCACCTGGTGTTGGCATTGATGTTGTTCCTGAGATATTGGTCGATGCCAAACAGTCATGGAACCTGGATACCCTGATTAATCAGGCGTTTTGGTATTGGCGCCAGACTTGTGTTGAAAAGCATGGTTTTGAAGGTGGACGACTGACAGATGCCGAAATTGACAAGCTGGCTAACCTGCTCCGCGGCGATTTCCATTTTGTTCCTTCTATGAAGGATACTGTGGAACGTGCAGTAAAAGAGTTATGTGCGTTAACTGCAGAACAGTATGAAGTGTTGGAGTCCCTTTTTGATAACCCGCGCACTATAGTTTCCGGTGTTGCTGGCGCAGGTAAAACCCTGATTGCTATGGAGCAGGCACGCAGAGCATATTGGGAAGGTAAAAGTGTATTGTATCTTTGTTTCAACCACAATATTGCTCAGTATGTGCAATACCAGTTTGAAAAAGACAATGTTTGCATCGAAGCAGTAACACTCCATGCATTTATGATGCGTGCCTGTGGTATTGATTGGTCTCCGGATCTGAACCGGGATTTTTATGAAACTGAACTGCCTGTTGCTTTTATGGCGGCGGAAGATGTTCCGGTTTATGACTTGGTTATTATCGATGAAGGTCAGGACCTGCTCACGGATACTTATCTTGAGTGTATTGATCGGATTGTTCAGGACGGATTGGGTGACGGAACATGGGCGATTTATTATGATCCAAATCAAAATATCTTTAATTCGTATGCTGAACTTGATGCGATGATTAAGAAGCTTCGCAAAGAAGCATATGCGATGAGCTGGAAACTGCGTGCAAATTGCAGAAACACCAAGCAGATCGCTAATGCCAATATTTTGATGACCAACATTCCAAATCAGGGGAAACCTACAGTTTCGGGTCCACAGGTCGAGTACGACAGTTATAGTGGAAAAGAAGACGAGCGCAAAAAGATCAATGCGATTGTTCGGAAAATTAAGGACAGCGGTGCGATTGGCAGCGATTTTATAATTCTTTCCCGATATACGCTGGCCAATCCCCTGAATGGACTTGGCCTCACAGGGCTGGACAAAGACCTTGGAACATTGAAGACAACGGGCCCGCTGTGGAAAGCAAAGAAAAATGATGTGAGATTCTCAACAATTTCAGGTTTCAAAGGATTGGAAGCAAAGATTGTAATAATGATTGATGTCGACCACTTTTCCGACGAAGACACGCGGCTGCTGAATTATGTGGCGGCTTCCCGCGCTTGCGCAATGCTCTATGTCCTTTATGACAGCGATGCTGAGCAAGAGCGTCAAAATATGATTTTGTCTGGCTTTACACAAGTCGGTACATAATAGTGGTCACGCATCAATACAAATGTAAGTTAGGACGGGGTGATGTATATGCCCAGATTTTTGGACCTGTTTGCAGGAGCTGGCGGCTTGTCAGAAGGATTCCTGAGAGCAGGATATGAAGCGGTAGCGCACGTGGAAATGGATGTAGCAGCATGCTATACATTAAAGACACGCATGGCATACCATTGGTTGAAAGATCATGATCAGCTGGATATCTATGATCAGTACCTTAATCGGGAAATTACCCGCAATCAGTTTTATGAACATATTCCGCATGGCGTTTTGGAATCGGTGCTGAATTACGAGATTTCCACTGAGACACTGCCTGCTATTTTCGAAGAAGTTGATGCTTTGGTGGGTGACGAACCACTGGACTTGATCATAGGTGGTCCCCCTTGCCAAGCATATTCTCTCGCTGGACGATCCCGGTCTGAAACAAGAATGGTAGGAGATCAGCGCAACTATCTCTACAGACACTATGCTGAATTTCTGAAAAGATATCGCCCCAGATATTTTGTGTTTGAAAATGTTCTCGGACTGCTGTCGGCCAAGGATGAAGATGGTACACTTCACTTTGATAATATGAGAGCGTTGTTCCGGGAGTGTGGTTATTCAACTGAATTCCGCCCTCTCAATGCTTCAGATTATGGTGTTCTACAAAACCGGAAACGAATTATCCTCATTGGAGTACGGGGAGAACATGAAGATTTCTACCCTGAAATTCCGGTTGTTCAGAATCGTTATTTGGTAAATGAAGTGTTTGGTGATCTGCCTGCTATAGCTGCGGGCGGTGGAACAACTGAACCTGTCCCAACAGCACACTATGATGGTGAGTATCTGTATGAATCCGGAATTAAGGAATATGATACTGAGCCGGTTACATTCCACCAAGCGCGACCTCACACAGAGCAGGATCTGGAGATTTATCGGATCGTTGTGGATACTTGGAACAGAACAGGAACACGTGTATCGTATGTGGACTTACCCGAAAACCTTCGGACACATCAAAACACAGCATCCTTTCTGGATCGATTTAAAGTGGTGGCTGGTAACTTGCCGTATGCGCAAACAATAGTTGCCCATATAGCGCGGGATGGTCACTATTTTATTCATCCTGATATTGAGCAAAATCGTTCGATAACGCCACGCGAGGCAGCAAGAATACAGACATTTCCCGATAATTACTGTTTCGAATCAAAGAAAGGTACCCCATCACGCACATTAGCATTTAAGCAGATTGGAAACGCTGTACCCGTGTGTTTGGCATATCATATCGCACTATCTTTACTCGCCAGATTTGCGGATCAGAATTGATTTTCAGGGAGGGATATTTGTGGCAGATGTGCATACACCTGAACAGCGAAGCTACAATATGTCCCGCATCCGAAACAAGAATACAAAACCAGAGGAACTGGTCAGAAAGTACTTATTTTCACAGGGATTTCGGTATCGTAAAAATGATAGCCGCCTCCCAGGAAAACCAGATATCGTATTGCCAAAATATAAAACGGTCATTTTCGTGAATGGTTGCTTCTGGCACGGGCATGAAGACTGCCGATATTTTGTATGGCCAAAAAACAATGCTGAGTTTTGGAAAGAGAAAATTACCAGAAATATTCAGCGCGACAAACACAACAGAGAGTTGCTCTCTGATCAAGGATGGCGGATTATCGAAGTTTGGGAATGTGAATTAAAAAAGAAGTCAGTGCAGGAAACATTGAATCGCTTGGTACATGAACTTCATAATATTTAATTCCAGGGGGTAGCCGCTATGTCAAATGAAGTGTTTTTCGAAAGCAACAAAACATCAATCATGCTGGAAGGCTTGCTCCGGCAATGTGAATCCTTCGATCAATTTGAGCAAATATGTTCTGATGATATGCTTAACAGCGACTGCAGAACCAGTATTTATCTCATGCGTTTGTTGGATAAATATGGCTGGAAAACATCTGCTGCATCAGAAGCCGCCGAAATGTCCACAGGCTATTTGGGTCTTATTATCAATGGAAAAAATGCAACCAGAGATATGCTGATCCGGGTGGCCATTGCGATTGGTGCAACGGCAGAAGAAACAGATTATCTTCTGAAGTATTCAGGATATAACCCACTGTATGTGCGGAATAAACGTGATGTCATCATTTGGTATGGCATCTCCAAGAAAGAAAAGCTGAGCATAATCAATACCAACATTAAAAAGCGTGGATTGGAACCTTTGTACGGGGATGAAAAAACTGCTACTGACAGTAGTGGAGCATCTGTAGTTTCTGCGGTATAATTCAGGCAGATAAAACAACTAAGGAGATTACAGATATGAAAAACGAACTTATCAGCATTATTTCCCAGGCTTTCTACGGCAATCGTACTGGCACCGAAATCCGCAGAGAGAACATTGACCGTTTCATTCTGGGCTACCAAACCGATGATTTTGATGTGACTGAGCCTGTTGACCGCACGATCGTTCACCTGCTTGGTTCTGACACCTTGGTACTCATTTATAACAAGCACCGGGAAGAGGAGCGTCTGGAGGTCAAGGAACGTGCATTCCGCGAAGAAAACTATATTCTCAAGCCGCTGGCATCCATCCCGGAAATGAATCTGGACATCTACAGCCGTTGCATCGTCTGCCGGATGAATGCCGAAGGCGTCTTCGAAAGCGTGTGCGAAAGCGATTATGAAATCTGGGGCCGTTATCTTGCACCTTGATGCAGCAATGAAATGATACTTTTCACTAAATTGCAACGCTGCACAAAAGTGTGTTGCATTGTATCAAATAGTGTAGTATAAGCCAACTTAAAAGATGCATTTTGACTGCAATAATTGGTCGAAATGCATCTTTTATTGAATCTAATTGTTTTTTATTTTCTCTATCACAATCTCATCTATCTCCTGCTCCAGCTCCTGAATTCTTTTCTGTAACGACAAAATGTGGGCGTCGAGGATTGGTTTCCTCAACGCCCACATTTTTTGCAGCGGTGCCAGCTTCTTTACTTCCTCGGCACACTGCTCCCGCACAGTTTGGGCATACGCCTGCACCGCGGCATCCAGCACCTCCTCATGGATACGGTGGGAGGAGCAATAGGATTTTCCATTCCGGTGATACCCACGGCACACATATTCCACACGGCTCTTGCCGTTCCAGCAGCGAATCATAGGAATGAACGCATTCCCACATTCTCGGCAGGTCAGCAGCCCCGCGTAACGGTGCTTGGCCTGATTGCCGTTTGCGGGGCGAGCCTGCTGTTTGAGCAAGCGCTGTACCTGCTCCCATTCCTGTTTTCCTATGATTACGGGGAAGAATCCCTCATGACGATACCAGTCGGTTTTGTCTATATGCTTGGCTTTACCGTTGTTGTATTCTCTGCGATGGTTGTTCAGCACGCCGGTGTACGCCTCCTCCACCAGAATGTTTTTCACACTGGCGTATGTCCATAGGAACTGACCGTCACGGGTTTTGTGCGTATGCCGGACCTCTCTGCCGCACCGTTCAGTTCGGAGCTGCGCCGGTGTCTTTCGCCCCGCAGCATTAAGCCGCCGGGCAATCTCTTTCTGCCCACACCCCTGCAAGTACAGAGAATAGATGAGCTGCACCGTAACTGCCGCCTCTGCGTCAACCTTGATCTGCCCCGTGTTTTTGTCTTTCCAGTAGCCGAAGGGCGGCGTGATCACGATGCCGTCTTTCTGCTTCTGGCGGTATCCCGCCCGGATCTTTTTGCCAATATCCTTCGCATAATAATCATTCATCAAGCCGCGGACGCCGATGATCAAGTCATCTTCGTCGCGGAATGTATCAACTCCCTCCGTGGCAGAGATCACTCGCACCTGGTGTTCCCGCAGATAATCGATGAACAATGCGGTCTGGGTCCTGTGGCGGCCAAGACGGGACAAGTCCTTTACGATGACAGCGTCGATCATATCAGCGTCTACAGCCGCCGTGAGCTCGTCCAGCCCACGGCGGTCAAAACTCATGCCGCTTATGTTGTCATCGAAGGACTGTCCTACGATGATGTACCCGTGCTGCTCGGCAAACGCCTGGCAGATTTCCCGCTGATTTAGCAGGGAGTTCATCTCACGGTCATCATCGTTAGAAAGCCGCGCATAGAGCCATACCCGCACCTGTTATCACCTACCCCGCATAATAATCGCCGTAGATCGCCGCACCCAGCCGGTCATAGTCAAAATCCATTGAGGGGATGCAATCTGTCTGCGCTCCGTTTTCGAAGACGTCCAGATGGTCACGGAAGGGCGCTTTCAGCCGGATCTCCAAATCCAGCCTGCCATCCTCCTCATGAACGAGTATCTTCTCCACCAGCATCCTCAGATGTGCTTCTGACATTTTACTCTCTCGCAGGATGTCGTCGATCAGGCTGATGTCCCGCTTCAGCTTAGCCTGTCGGCTGCGGAGCATTTCTGAAGTATTCTGCAATTCTTCGATTTGCTTTTTGGCCTCTGCGATCTGCTCCTCGCGCTTGGCGATCATGCGGTCGTAGCGTTCTGCGTTGGCCTTATCCCGAATGCGTTCCATCAGGATCACCTCCACTTCCTCCTCCAGCAAGAGAATGTGCTCTTGCAGTTTACTTATTTTGGCACTGGCCGTGGAAGCCTTCGGCGTCCATTTCTCAATGAGCCATTCCATCCGCGACCAGTTTTCCTCGTACATTTTCTTTGTTCGCAGGATCTCCGCGCCGATCAATCTGTCCAATGTTTCCTCGTCCACCATGTGAGAGGAGCAGTGTTCTTTGCCATACCGATGGTAGGTGTCGCAGACATAGGCGACCCGTTCTCCGCTTTTCAGCTTGATTCGTTTTCCAATAAAAGTTCGACCGCAGTCCTTGCAGCGGAGTAATCCCCCGTACCGGAGGATGCCGCGGTTGGCGCCAGCCCGGACATTTTTCTCTTTGCGCTCTGCAAGGAGCGCCTGCGCCTGCTCCCATATCTCACGAGTCACGATCATTGGCAGATAATTTTCATGCCGGAACTGCTCCGCCGTATCTGTGAACCGAAAGGTCTTATTGATCTTATTGCGCTCGCTCTTGTGGCAGATCAGAGTGCCGATGTAGCTCTCATCTCTCAAGATTCGCGCCACCATCGTTGCGTCCCACAAATATTTCTTGAGGATGCCATCCTGGGTGTTGGGCAGGCGCTTATTTAGCAGTTCCATCTGCATGAGCGCAGGCGTTTTCCGCCTCTGTTCATTCAGTGTGCGGGCGATGGCTTTCATGCCGCTGCCGCCGACATAGGCGGAGAAAATCAGCCGGACCGTTTCAGCGGATTCTTCTACGACAACGACCTTTTTTGTGTTCTTATCCTTGAAATAGCCGAAAGGCGGGATGGTCACGATGCCCTCCTTTTGCTTCTGCCGGTAACCGGTTCGCACACGACGGCTGCCGTCACGGGCATAGAAGTCATTGACCAACCCCTTGAAGCCGATGATGAGATCATCGTTCTCGTTAAAGGTGTCGATATTTTCCGTTGCGGACAGGACCCGCACATCATGTTCTCGGAGGTAGTCGATAAAGAGTGCGGTCTGCGTCCGGTGACGGCCCAGGCGGGACAGATCTTTAACGATGATCGCTTCGATTTTGCCCGCTTCGACCACCTCATAGATTTTGTCGATTCCCTCACGGTTGAAGTGCATACCGCTGACATTGTCATCGAAGGATTCGCCCACCACCTCGTGGCCGTTGCTGACGGCAAAGTTGTATATGATTTTCCGCTGGTTATTCAGAGAATTCAGTTCTTCATCCTCATCTCTGGACAGCCGGTAATAGAGCCAAACTTTCATAATCGTTCCTTTCCGCTATGGTGTGCCGATCATGCACGACACACCATAGCACACAATTTTTTGAATAGCTATCAAAACAAATCAGGCGACTTCTGTTTCTACTTTAGCAACAAAATCAGCGGGCTGATTTGTATATGGATGATCCACAGACAGATAGTCGTGGATCATCATTTTCAGGAAATCATCGAACTAATCGTCCGTACCCACATAGGAATACATGACGCTTGCGATATTGGCTTCCTTTCTCTTTCTACCCATAGCGTTCCTTTCTCCCGAAATCAATTTGGGCAATAAAAATAGCAGACCTCACATGGTCTGCTGCCAGTCATAGCTCACCTCGTCCTCGTGGTCATCCGCCTTGTGACCGAGGGCGATCTTCTTTTCCCGTTCTTTTTGCAATACCTTTCTGTCGGTGTGGTGCTGTACGGGCATCACAGGGGCAGCAGGCTGGAGCTGCTCCAGACGGTGCCCAAGCCCCACCAGAGCAGAAGCAACGCCCCCGTCCCCATCAGCAGAACCGCCCATGTGGGACCATCCAGGTGTGGCAGCCGCAGTCTGGGTAGCCTGATGCCGGGCAGAGAAAAACGCTTCTCGTTCCGTTTCCCATCCTGTTCGCTCATCTGCTCCAGACGCTTCACCGTTTTCAGCAGCTCGTCCATCTGCGTCCGTGTGGGAAGCTGCGACATCTGCCTGCTGATGCTCTCCAACAGATCCGTCTGCCGATCCGCATGGTACCACAGTGTATCCAGATCGTTCATCATTCGCTCCCAGTCCGCTTTCGTGGGACGCGCTTCGGAAGGTGGTGTCTGCACCGGCAGCGCTGTCTGCTGGGAGTTGCGCTGCTTGAGTTCTTGCAGAGACAACCTCTGCTCTGATTCTGAATTCACGTTCCATGGCCTCCTTGCAATACTTTTCCTCGTGCAGTTTGTTATCGCGGCATTTCATGCCGTCCGGGGTGGTATAGGTGATGTACTTGCGCCCACTTTCCCAGCGGACGGCGCAGCCCTCGGATGCCATCAGGGAAACGAAGGCGTCCTTGTCGGCGGCATAGCGCATACAATCGTCTATCGTATTTGCCAGCCGCAGCTTCCAGCTTTGGCCCTTCAGCGCCGTGTGGTACTCCGCGCCGCTCATGCCGCGGGCCTGCTGCATTGGCGCGTCAAAGACCGGCAGACCCATCTCTTGACAAATCATGTCATTGCGCCGCATCAGCTCCTGCAGTTGTTCCTTCGCCATGTGCAGCTTTTTGCCGGTTTCAAAGTTGACGGAGTTGATGACGCAGTGGGAGTGGATGTGCTCCCGGTCTACATGGGTGCAAACCAGCACCTCGCAGCCGTCGAAGTATTTCGCCAGCCGCCGCGCGGCTTCGTGGGCCTGCCGTGGGTCGACCGCCGCGCCCTTCGGAAAGCTCTGCACCATGTGGTAGAACATCACGCCGCCGTCCTTGTGGTAGAGGAGTTTGGTGTTCAGGAAATCGTCGTAGACGCTCTGCGGCTGGCAGTTGATGCCGCTGACGAGCGGCGCGCCCTCCCACGTGGTTTTCTTCTCCTGCATGACATAGAGCATCACGCCGCGCATGGCGGCGCGGGACTGTGTGCCCCGCTTGTAGTTCACAAAATGTATGATGGCGATATCGCTCACCGCCCTTCCATGACTGACCGCAGCGCGGCGCTGACCTCAGACAGCTCCTGCGCGGCCTTGTCAAGGCCGATGACCTGCACCTTGCCCATGTTGGCAAGAACGGTGAGGCGGTTGATGTTGCTGCCGATGCCCTTGAGCTGGCGGAGCAGCTCCTTCTGCTCGTCGATGACGACGATCTGCTTGCCGAGACAGCAGGCGGTGACGTAGTCGCTCATGGACATGTGGGTCTTCGCCGCCAGTGCCCTGATCTTCTCGCGGTCAGCGGACGCCATGCGCGTGCTGAATTTGATATCTTTTTTCATGTTTTTCTCCAATCGTAGCTAAAAGTGGGGACAGGGCTTCTGCCCGAAAATGGGGTGTGGGGCTTTGCCCCGCCCAGTGCATTTGGCAGGGCAGCGGCTTCGCCGCAGACCAGACAAATGCGATGCTGGCCGTCGTCCGAGCGGACGACGAATCTCTCGTCCCGCCGCAAGCGGCAGGACTCGCTCTCTCTGTCGCTCGTCCTCTTCCCACCGAAACCGCTTCGCTGGGTTTCGGCGGGAGCCCTGTTGGGGGCGGTGATAAGACTCCCGTTTTGCATTTTTTCGACACTTCTGTGCGGGGGCGGTATCACTACCCTCGGCGTGTGCTTCATGCCGTCGAAACGCTGGGCGCGCAGGGGACACGGTGGCTTAATAAGCTCCTTGTCGTGTACTCGCTCCCCGTCGGCTCTGCGAGCGCACACAGCGGCTCACACGCCGAAACACGGCGGGTTCTCAGGGTCGATGGTGACGATGTTCTCGGCAGCGGGATCATCGACACCATCGACCCTTTTCAGGCAGATCAGACGGTCGCCGTTGCTCTTGCGGAAGGACACCGTAATGTCGTTTTGCCTTAGAGCGTCAACGCTTTTGCGGATTCGGTGGGAGAAGCTGTTGGGGGTCAGTCCATCCGCACCGGCAGGGTCGATCTTTTCCAACAGCGCCTTGGCAGGGGCGCTGATCTCCGGCTGCCGGCGCAGCAATTCAGAGAGAAGAAAAAGAATCCGTTCGGTGGGCTGCTCCGTCTGTTCGCAGTCATCTGACAGCAGTTTCCAGACATGATCCTCACCGTCGAACTCCAGCGCCAGTTCCCGGTAGGGGATGTCCCGCCCGGTGCAGTAGAGCGTGGCTGTGTTCTCTCTGCGCTTGCTCTTGCGGAGGACGAAGTTGCTGTCGGTGGCGCCGCTGAGTCCGGTGGTGCCGGAGATCATGTTCATGGGATCATCGTCATTCATCTTCCGCAGATGATGCACCAGCAGAATGGCGATGCGGTGCTTGTCCGCCAGCGCTTTCAGAACGCCGATGTCCCGGTAGTCGCTGGCATACGGGTTTGCGTCATTGCCCGCGGTGCGGATGCGCTGGAGCGTGTCGATGACGATGAGCCGGGTCTGCGGATGCTCCTTCAAGAATTGCTCGATCTGTTCCACCAGCCCGTTGTGGAGCTGCTGGGACATGACGGCGAAGTGCAGCGTGGGCGGTGCGTCCTCTGTGAGATCAAAGAGGCGGCTCTGGATACGCTGGAAGCTGTCCTCCAGACAGAGGTACAGCACCTCGCATGGCCGTGTGGCGAACGTCCAGAGCGGTTTGCCCTGCGCGGCGCAGAGACACAGCCACAGCGCCAGCCACGATTTGCCGATCTTCGGCGCGCCTGCCAGCAGGTGCAGTCCCTGGGGGAGCAGATCGTCGACCACGAAGGAGACCGGCTCGTAAGCGGTGCTTTGCAGCGTGTCCGCGTCAATGGTTTGCAGTCGGTTCATAAAAATTTCTCCTTTCTGAGTTGGAGTGTTTATTTCTTTCAGGCCTGTGCTTGTATCGTAACATGGGGATTGACTTTTGAAAATAGGTAATGTATCATTTTACTACATACACTATATCGAGACGAATACATTATCTACTGGGAGAGGGCTTATGTCTGTTTTGGGAAAAGACCTGTTTGATTTTCAGCGTTCGCATACGAACACAAAAGTGGAATTTGGCGCATCCGGCTACTGGGTGGAGATGGTCCCGGAGATGCAGCCCTACGGAACTGTGCTGACGGAGATCCTAAATCTGGATGTCACACCTTTTCAGAAGCTGTTGGACAGGTTGAACACCGCTGTCCACGAAAAGAATTATGATGACGCTCCGCGTGCCTATATGGACATGCAGAAGGGTTTTGGATCTCTGCCGCTCTACCGATTGTATCTGATGGACTTCCGTTATTTCGGAGATATGAAGATCGAGGAATTTGTGGGTGAGGAAGTGCGGGAGGCATTTGCGAAATATGTGATCAATGAGGAGCGCGAAATACCGTCCTTCATGCAGCAGCAGATCAAGGACATTCAGCTCATTCAGGAGCGGTATGCGTGGTTTTTGGATCGGGTTTTTGCAAACGCTGTGTTTGAAAAGAAAAAAGGCCAGAGAAAAGAATCTCTGGCGCAGTTGATCTATTCCAGCGGTTATGAGGCTTTTGTCAGCGGTGTCAGTTTGGGGAAGGACCCGGAGGTAGACGCGCCGCTGGTAAGAGCGCAGTACCGCATCCGGGGCGAAAGAGAAAATGCCGAGGTAGTCGAGAAGATGTATTTTGACCGGCTGCTGGATTTCGTCTATGTGGAGCTTATGAAGGGGTTGCAGAAGGGCTTTGTACCGAAACGCTGTGCCAACTGCGGACGCTGGTTCTTGCAGATGCCGGGTATGACCTACGCCTATTGCGGCGAACCGGCGCCGGGGCAGGACGGCAAGACCTGCCGGGAGATCGGAGCCACCAGCAGCTTCCGCAGCAAGGTGCAGAACAACGATGTTTGGAAGGCTCATCAGCGGGCCTACAAAAAATATTTTGCCCGTACCCGAAAGGGGACGATGAGCAAGGGCGTGTTTGAAGTGTGGTCCCGGAAAATGGAGACGCTGCGGGACGATGCGCTGACGGAATATGACAGAGCGAAGAGCGAAGAGGAACGTCAGCGCATTGTGGATGAGGTCACGCAAAAACTGAATAAGCTGTGAGCGAAAAAACAGGAGGGAGCTGCGTCCGCAAATGCGGATGCAGTTCCCTCCTGTGCCGCAGTGCCGAAGCACTGCGTAGTCCCATTACGGACAGTGGAGCACTTCGCAGACCGCTCTGGATCATACTGACAACGGCTTGTGCTTGATTTGCAATGCAAATCTTGACTTTCCATCCAACAATCTGTACTCTTAAATCGTATTATGCTGCTGATATTATCTTTTGAGCTGCAAAGATGAGAAACCACCCAAAGGAAACGATGTTGGTATTTGAATAACGAGGGAGTGAGATATATGGAGCAATTACTGATTGTTGAAGATGATATCGGTTTGAATCAAGGCTTATGCAAAGCGCTGAAAGCAGATGACCGTCAGATTATATCCTGCCATGATCTAAAAGCGGCAAGAGAACAATTGCTTTGCGGGAGTGTATCCCTGATCCTGCTGGATATCAATCTGCCGGATGGCAGCGGGCTCGAGCTGCTCCGGGAGGTCAAGGAAAACACACCCTATATTCCTGTTATTCTGCTGACTGCCAATGACACCGATCTGGACATCGTAGACGGACTGGAGAGAGGCGCTGATGATTATATTACCAAGCCCTTTTCTCTTTCGGTTTTGCGGGCAAGGGTGAATACCCAACTGC
>ENA-ORTS01000643-ORTS01000643.1-human-gut-metagenome-genome-assembly--contig:-NODE-643-length-27649-cov-2.948322_pt1 | contig 27649 bp, 51 predicted proteins | sample MGYA00241911_ERZ509186 | MGnify/ENA primary metagenome ERZ509186 (study PRJEB26280, sample SAMEA2338852) | human gut metagenome | biome: human gut; feature: human-associated habitat; material: faeces...
CAGCAGGCGACCTGCTCGGAGAACACCCGCTTGAAGAGTGCGAACAGCGGAAACACCGCAAGCGCGAACAGCAGAGAAGCCGCGATCTTCACTCCGGCAAAACCGCTCCAGCCGGACAGGAAGGAAAAGACGCCGCCCAGAACCGGCAGCAGCGGGGACACACGCGGATGGAACGCATAACGCCACTCCCCGGCTGCCAGCGCATCGGCCATCGGAGCATACCTGCCGGCCACATCAAGCGAAGGAATCGCGGTGCAGGCGGCAAGCGGCAATGCCAGCGCCAGGGCGGCCAGAAAATAAAAAAACGGTTGCCGGGTCCAGCGTCTGAGGGTTTCGTTCCGCAACAGGTTCATCGTTTCCTTTTCCGTATCTTCTTCATGGCCGAAAGCGTGTTGCACCGCATATAATGTACCCGCCAGGCCGTAAAATGCAACCGAAAAAGACAACGGATTCCGGAAAGAGCAGCATCGGTGCCCTTTCCGGAATCCGTCAGATCAATCCGGCGCCCGGTCCGAAACCGGGGCGCGATCCGGTCAGATGCCGAGATCGATCATCGAGTCGGCGACCTTGCGGAAGCCGGCGATGTTCGCGCCCATGATCCATTTCTTGATGCGGTGCTTGTCCATGCCGGGGATGGTCACCTCGTCCAGCTGACGGCGCAGAGCGCTGCCTGCGGACTTCTGGATGGCCTGATCGGTCTGATCCAGCGCGTCAATGGTGAAGGAGAAGGCGGGCTGCTGTTCGCAGGTCATCTCCTGAAGGGTGTCGCCCACGTCATGGACTTCGCCAAAGCGGTTGGAGCCGCTGCGGGTGTACTGGGTCTCGGGCACGGTGTTCACGCTGCCAATGCGAATGGTGCGGCTGTTGGGATTCAGCCAGGAATAGCTGTTGCCGCAGTCATCGGCGGTAATGGAGGCCTTCTTGAAGCGCTCCGCGATCTTGGTTGCGTACTTAATTGCGTAGTTGATAGCCATAGGTAAAAACCTCTCTTTCATTCGGTTTCCCCATAGGCAAAAGAGCCGTTACATGGCACTGTCAAAGGCGTCTCCGAAATCGTCCCGCGTCTTGGAGTTGTCCCCGGCGCTTCTCATGCTGCCGGTGGAGCGCTCCGCGTTCCGCTGGTTCTGCTGTACGGAGGCGGTCTCCCGCTTGGCGTCTGCCGCGTCCTGCCGCGCCTGCTGCACGGCGTACCGGGCGTAGGCGGCTACCAGAGAAAAGCCGTGCCCACACTTGAGGTGGGATGCTGTTGGGGTCCTTTGCTGCCTCGGGGAATGTCTGTTGAAATTCCTGAATGTCCGCCTGTCGGCGGCTTGCCGCCTCGGCCTCGGCCCGCTGGGCCTGCGCCATGGCGTCCTGCTGGGCCTGCCGCTCTGCTTCTGCGGCGGCCACAACGGCCTCCCGGTCCTCAAGCTCCACGGAGCGCCGTGCGTCCGCTTCACTCAGACCCTCGGCCTGCTTGGCCTGCGCCCGGAGCATGGAAATATATTCCTTGGTGTTCAACCCCTGCTGGTTTGCAAAGCGGTTGACCATCTCCATCACAGGCTTAAACTCGTCATACTGGCTGCGGATGCGGTCGTAGTCCATGCCCTTCTGGGCCAGTGCCACCATTTCCGCTTCGTTGGCCTGCCGCACCTCGCCCATGTGCCGCAGTTCCCATGTCTGGGGCCGTGCGTCCACGGTCTCCGCCTCGGTCTGCTGCGTCTGGGCTGCCTGTTCCGCGTCTGCGGGAGGCTCGGTGCCCTCTTCCGGCGTCTCTGCGCTCTCACTGGGGTCCTCGACAGGCGTTTCCTCGCCAATCTCCACCGGCTCTACGGTCTCCTCCGGCTGGTCTGCCGTCATCTCCGCGCCGCCTTCCCAATCGTCCAAAAAGGCGTCCGTAGTTTCGGGCTCCTGTTCGGGGATCTGGTTCATGTTTTCGTCCATATTGGCCTCTTTCCCCGGCCTGGTCTGGCCGGATCTTTGTATTTTCAAAGCCTGGTCTGGCTTTGTTGACAAAATAAAAACGAGACCACAAGAAACGGCTTTCGCCGTTCTCATGGCCTCGTTGGGCTCTCGTTTTTATTCGGTTTTCAGGGGGAAGGGGACGTCTGTATCCAGCTCCCGCCCCTCAAAAATGGTGGGATAGTGGCTCACCTTGCATCTTCGGCAGTAAATAGGCGTGTTGTAGATCACACTGCCCGGTTCGATGTGCTGAAGCGCTTTCCCGCAGATAGGGCAGCGGTAGACCCACGTCCCATCTACCACCATGCCCCAAACTCCCCGTGTTCAATGCCGCCGTACAGGTTTTCCACGTCACCGATCACGCTGGGCAGGCTCTGGCGGCACAGTTCCAACTGTTCCAGAAACGTCTGCCACAGGAAGTTGGCTCTGCTGGGATCCTCCTCAAGCAGCAGCAGACCTGCAAGACCGTAGGGCAGCGCCCCGGTGCAGATCCGCTCATCCAGCGCCACCTCGTCCGCCATATCCGCCACCTTGGGGCAGATAGGCCGCTTGCCGCCCGCCGCTTCCAGCGCTTCCCGGTAGTTGTCGCTGTACGGAAACGCACGGTCCAGCACGCTGTTCAGCAGAGAAACGGTCCGCAGCTTGTACTCCTTGGTGTCCGCCGTGTCCGTGGAGCCGGTGGATTCGTTCTGGGAATCCATCAGGTGGATGGCGATGTCGAAAATCTGCTGTACCGTAACCGCCATATCACACCTCCCGCCCCTTCAGGCTGGCTTTCATGGTGTTCAGATCGTAGGTCATCAGGTTGTCAATGCCCTGCTCCACGCTTTTCTGCCGGTCCGTAGGCTCTTCCGCCTCCGGCTTCTCCGGTTCCGTGGGGGAGGGGGCTTTGATCTCCCGCAGCAGCCGCAAAATCAGCACTGCGCATACGGCAGCGCCCATGCTGGCCGCACCGCAGATCAGGGATAAAACCAAAATCAGGCCGTTCACCTCGCCGCCTCCTCACTTGAAGTCGCTTGCGTCCACGCCGTCCCCGAAGGTCACGTTCACGCTGATGTCCTGGCGGGTCTCCTGCTTGTCCTGATAGCCGCCCAGACGCTTCTGTTTGTTCAGAAAAATGCCTCGCGTCACCATGCCCTTTTCCTGATAGATAGGGCTGGTGTCGATCTGCTCCTGAATCCGCTGATAGGCCAGCCGCACGTAGTAGCTCATAACGCAGCGGGGATCGTCGATCTCCTCATTGCCCGCTTCAAAGGCTTCCACCTGCGCTTCGACCACCTCTGCCTCCCGGCCATCGTTGTAGTCGTAATACCCCTGAAGCCGCTGAACCGTCCATCGCATCGCATTGGCAAGGCCCGCCTCGCTGTATGCCTGCTCCAGCCGGTCCTGCGCGTCAAAGTATTCCTCAGACTGCTTCAGGAACGCCTTGATCTTCTCAATCGTCTGTTTCCTGTGGGCCGCGGCGGCCTTCTTGTTCATGTTATCCATGTGCGCCTTGCGCTCTTCCGCAGTGGGATTTTTCTTCTGATAAGCCATGCCCCGGCCCCCTCTCACAAAAAATTCTGGCGGTCCCGGCAGGGATCGAACCTGCGACCCAGCGGTTAACAACCGCTCGCTCTTCCAACTGAGCTACGAAACCATGCTCCGGTGGGCTGTTCGTACCCACCGGGCAACAGGAAAGGAACTGAAGGTGAAAACTGGCGTCTGACATAGGAGGCAGGCGGGTTCTATCCCGCCAACTTCATTCAAGCATATTTCGTCAAGCGGACACAATGGGTTTCAGTTATTTTCGTAATGTTCTACATAAAATCCCCCACCCTCTTTTTCCGCCACCCCCAGAGGAAGCACCGGCATAGCTCCCCGCAGATGTCTTGCAAGTTCTTGGGGGGGGGAGAGGGGATGTGTGCATATAGCCCTATACCCTGCGCGAGAGACACCCCCTGTTTTTCCGCTACCCCCCTAACCCCCTGCTCTCTGGTCTCTACCTCTGGCCCCCTGACCCCCAGCCGGTGAAGCCTCGGCCCGTCCTGATGGAATCAGCCCCCAGCCGGAGCAGCCAACAGGAATTGCCAGACCGGGAGAGGAAATACACAGAATCGACACAGCAACAGCCGAAAGCCAGCAGCCACAACGGAAATATTTAATAGCCCTTTAAATTGCACCGGAAAATGGAATTGCCGCCAATCTGCGAATATCTCCGAATACCTCGCAAATGCTCCGTTCTGCTCCCGTTTCCTCTCGTTCTCTCGCGTTTTTTATTCGCCGTGTCTCCTTCTTCCGGTACTCTTTCGGTGGAAGCAAGTATATATATAATCTCTCTGTGAGTATTAGATGCTTATTAGACGCTTATAACACACTCTCACTCTCATATTCTCTCCCCCCTATAGTCCCCCCTCCCCTTCTCTCCCTCTCTCGCTGTGCCGCTGCTGCTGCCGCCCCGCCCCCGCTCACAAAAAGAAAAGCGCCGGGGGTGTTATCCCTCGACGCTCTGCGCTCGTTACAGCTTATCCCGGATCGCCTCAATGATCCAGGCGTTGACGCTCTGGCCTGCGGCGGCTGCTGCCGCTCTGATCTGGGCCTTGCTGGGGTCGGTGCCGATCCTCAGCTTGACCGTGACTTTCTCGTTGTTCTCGCGCTCCCATTTGAGGGAGGCTTTTCGCTGGGCGTCGCTGGTCCTCAATTCCTTGTGCTCCAATGGCTACACCTCCTTTTGCGTCTTATTATATCGCATAGGCGCGTATAAGTCAGCCTGACAACATGCACAAAAAAGTCCGCCTGATACTGTGCGAACCTGCCAAACCTGCACGAATTTGCAAAAACCCCCTTGACAGCTCGTATCAGTCCGCCTTATAATTCAGGCAACAACAGCAAACACGACAACGCCACAGGCCGACAGGCCAGAAAGGATAACACCATGATGAAATATTTCGAGAATGTAAAGACCTTGGACGAGCTGAAAAAGCAGTATCGCCGCTTGGCTATGAAGTATCACCCCGACATGGGCGGCAGCACTGAGGCCATGCAGCAGATCAACGCCGAGCACGACGCCCTCTTTGAAATGCTGAAGAAGCAGCACAACGCCAGCGCGGACGAGTACCACCAGACCACCGAAACCGCCGCCGAGTTCCGCGACATCATCGACTTTCTGATGAAGTTTGATGATCTGGAAGTTGAGTTGGTCGGCTCTTGGGTGTGGTGCGGAGGCAATACGAAGCCCCACAAGGACGAGCTGAAAGCCGCCGGTTTCCATTGGTCCCAGAACAAGGAAAGATGGTATTGGCATCACCCCGAAGAGGGCCGCAAGTGGAGACGTGGCAAGGCCACAATGGACGAGATCCGCCGGAAGTATGGAAGCCAGATTTTCAGCGGCGGGCGTGAAGATAGCGCATTTGAGAAAATCGGGGCGGCCTGCTGAGCCGCCCCGGAAATGGGGTTAAACAATGAATATCCACGATTTAACCGGACGGCGCTTTGGGCGCCTAACCGTGATCCAGCAGACAGACCAGCGAGGCCCAGATGGCGGCATTATTTACGAGTGCCTTTGCGATTGCGGAAATAAATGCCTTGTGTGGGGGAATAAACTCACCCGGAAAGGCCACAGCGCAAAACGTAGTTGCGGATGCCTACATGATGAAACACATCCGCAGCACGGCGGCAGCAAAAGCCTCTTGTATCACAAATGGAAAGGGATGCAGGACCGCTGTTATAATCCAAATGCGAGACAGTACCCCGACTATGGGGGGCGAGGTATTCGCGTTTGCGGCGAATGGCGGAATAATTATCCATCTTTCCGCGATTGGGCACTTGCAAACGGATACCAGGAAGGATTGTCTATTGACCGCATCGACGTAAACGGTAATTATTGCCCGGAAAACTGCCGCTGGATTACTATGGCGGAGCAGCAGAGGAACAAGCGCAACGTTTCGAAAATCTCTTGGAACGGCGAGACGCACACGCTGCCGGAGTGGGCCGACATCCTCGGCATCAAATACGGAACGCTTTGGAAGCGCTTGCACGATGGAATGACCATTGATGAAGCATTCACGAAATAATCCACCTCCGACGCGCTCCCGGCTTGACCGGGGCGCGCCACCACCTGAAAGGAGTATTGAACATGAAATATTTAATCCGCCTCGAAAATACACGCACTTCCCGGCATGACGCCCTTTTAGCTTTTGCCCCCATCCCCGCCGGAACGGTAATCGGTTGGGGGAGCGACGAGCACAGCCCCGACGGGATCGCCTATTGGACCGTCACCAGCTGCGAGGAGGTCACCGCATGAATTCCACATACGAGATTGAGCGCCGTATCTGCGCCGAGTTCTGCGACAAATACGCATTTACCCATTGCGAGAGGTGCCCACTTTACAAGGCTTGTTGTGGCTTTGAAAACGATATGAGCAAGACCACCCAAGAGAATGAAAAACGCTGGGAGGATGGGCTTGTAAGCGCGCTCTCTGCCTATGACGCACAGCACTAAAACGCTTTAGTCGCAACCGCCCGCCCCGGAGGTAACGAGGGCAGAAAGGACAGCACTATGGCCACGACCGCAGCCCCCACAAGATACACACTCAACCACGACGGGACCCTTGAAAAGTGGTACTTGCATCATGACGACGGCGAGATCGTTTATCTTCGGAAAACCCCACGTCCAAAGTGGAACTGTTGCATGAAGGAATTTCCCGCCGCCGATGTCTACGAAACATACCGCGCCGCAAGGAAGGCGCAGAAGGGAGCGCCCCATGAGCTATCTTGACCTATTCCAGCGCTACGGCAACCCCAGCCGGGAAGCGGAAATACGGCTGACCGCCTATCTGCTCCGGCCCGACGTCCTGACCGCCGACCGTATCAAGGCCCACGATGACAGCGCCGCCCGGATGATTGCCCGGTGTAACGAGCTGATCGGCCAGCTGACCGAGTACCGCGCAGCCTTGGCGGAGCGATACGCCGCCCTTGCGACTGCCGCATACCGTGACCGGCTGGAACTGACCCGCGACCCCGGTTACAGAGGCAAGCCGGTGATCTATTTTGTGCGGATCGTCCGCACTTATGAGGACGGCACCACGGAGTGCGTTTTGGACGAGAAATATTTCGGCACGGAGCGCCGGAAAGCCTTCGCCCGGTTCGCAGAGCTGAAGCACCAGCGCCCCGGCATTGAGACCATGCAGGACACCGAGAAGCGCAGCTGGGAGCATTGACAACCGAAAAAGAACAGCGGCCCAGAACCATCCGAGCCGCTGATTTTTTATGCCGTTTTCGCCATGCTTCACAGTACGTTCACAGTATAGCCAAAAATCCCCATGAAATCCTCATAAAGTGTTAACAGACGGTTATTTATTCACCATCTGCACCCCATTACACCAGTTTGCACAAAAGTCCATCAAACAACGCAGTTTCAACGCTTCCGGCGTTTTTTAGAATTGCGTTTTGATGTAACCTGATGTAGAAAAATTGAATAAAAACTTCACAGTAACTTCACAGTTGCGAGACGGGTTTCTCGTCGAAATACGCCGTCAGCTTTTCGGCTGCCGTCTGCCTCCGGTCCTGCCGCAGATGGGTGTAAACCGCCTCCACCACCTCCGGCGTATCGCCCAGCAGGCCAGCCGCCTGTCTGGGGTCCAGCCCCGCCTCGTAACAGATCGTCGCAAAGCTGTGCCGGAAGCAGTGCGGCGTGATGGGGAACGTTTCCACCGTCTCACCGTTTTCACCCTGCTGGATCTGATTCAGGCCCACGTCCCGGCAGTAGTGCCGCCACTCCCGCGTGATCTCATAGGGCGTCATATAGCCCCCATCGCCACCAGGGAACAGCAGTCCGATCCGATTTTTCGGAAGCGCCTCCGCCAGAGGCGGCAGCAGGGGAATATCCCGCAGGCCGTTATCCGACTTCAGGTGATTTTCCAAAACCGGCTTTGTGGTTGCGTAGTTGACCTTCTTGTCGATGTGGATCACACCGGCTTTGCGGTCAATGTCGCGGTACGTCAACGCCAGCGCCTCACCCCGGCGGCATCCGGTGTAAAGCAGCAGATAGCCGAACAGCCACCAGCGGGCCGTCTTAGCCTTGCCCGCCGCCCGGACGGCCTCCTCTTGCTCTTCCGTCAGTGCCTCCCGCTTTTTGCAGGGCAGGCCCCGGCTCTTCTTGATCTCCGCCGCCGGACTGATCCTGATGTCTCCCTTGATGACGGCATGGGCGAAAATCATCCGGCAGACGGCCAGCTCAATGCCGACGCTGTTGGCGCTGCGGCCCTGCGCCTCAAAACGCTTGATGTAGTTCCGCACATCTACCGGCTCGATCTCTGACGCCCGCCCCGGAAACGCCTCTTTCAGCCGCTTCACGGCGTAGCTGTATACCCGCCGGGATGATTCGGAGATCTCGCTCTCGTGCTCCCGCTCCCACTCGTCCGCGATTACCGGGAAATTCCGGCCCTTCTCCGCCTCCAGCTTGTACTCTAAGATCTTGCGGTCTACCTCTCTGTCAGTCTTGCCGCGAAAGGCTACCCGCTTGCCGTTGATGGTGCGGATCGCCTCGTGCAGCCCGTCCTTGCGGACGCCATATTTACTTTTCTTCGCCATTTTTTCCTTTCCTCCTGTTGCATCTCCAGGGGGATCGTGCTATACTGTGATTGATCCTCCTTTGGCTTTGTCGTGATTGCGATTGGTGGTATCATCTGCCGTCTGAGTGTTCCAGCACTCAGGCGGCTTTTATTCTATGTAACGGATCGCGCCCCAGGCCCCGTGAGTAGCGTCCAGATAGAGCAGCAGCAGAAAAATCAAAAGAAACGTGAGAATCCCGAACAATACCCACTTCTCCCTCTGCTGCTGGCGGATCAGCCGCCGCAGATCGTCGATGTGCGCGGCATAAATGCCCCGGTCATCGTCCTGCTCACTGTTCCGCAGAACATCCAGAATCTTTTCGGCTACATCGTCCGGCGGTTTCACCGCGCCAGAAATGTAACGCGATACCATGCTTTCCGATGCATTGCACTGCTCGCCGATCTCCCGCAGGGTCAGCGGGCTTTTCATGCGCATTGCCCTCGCCTTTTCCGAAAAATTCACCGTTTCCCCTCCTTGCAAGTTTTTTGCAAGAGAAATCCGCCCTTTGAATTGGACTTTCTTGCTAAATGGGTCTATCGTTCTCATAGGCCCACTCCCCTTTCCCCGGTCCCGCTTCGGCGGGCCGGGGTTTCAAATAGAAAGGAGCATCCAACCTATGACAGACCTTGAATTTCTGGAAACCTTCCGCAACTTACTGCCGGAGAAGCAAGCCGCCGTACTTATTGCGATGCAAGAGCTTTTATTATCTCAACGATCCGCTCCCGGTTCTCCGGCGTTAGCTGATGTAAAAGCTCAATAATCCGCTTATCATCTTCCGCCAGCCCGTCCTCATTCGTGGGGGCGGGCTGTTTTTCGCTCATGAGTTCCGAAAGCTGGCAGCCGAACAGGTCTACCAGCGAAGCCAGATAGTTCGATCTGGGAATGTTCTTCCCGGCGCACCAGTCTGATACCTGGGCTTTCGATACGTTCAATTTTAATACGAGATCGCTTTGTTTCAGGTTCTCCCGTACCATCAATTTATTTAGATTCCGTGCGAAAACTGCACAGATTTCTTCTTGCCCCATTGGATTCACCCCTTTTTTTGTTAAATCCATTGTAAGTCATTTTTAATCGAATTGCAAGAACTATTTTTCACTTTAACCTAACTTTTTGCTTGACATCCTTTTTCGCCGGTGGTATTATAATGTTAGATTAAATCGAACGAAAGGAGTTCACGCTATGAGCTTTCAAGTTACCCTCCGCGCCGCCCGCGTAAACCGTGGAATGAAGCAGGCAGACGCCGCAAGATCCATTGGGGTCAGCAGCCGCACGATTTATAATTGGGAGATCGGCAAGCGATTTCCCCCGGCGGACAAGCTGCTTTCCCTCTGCGATCTTTACGGCGTCCCCATGGACAATATTTTTATACCCAGAAAGTAAGATTTAATCGAACGCTCCGCCTATTTTCTCCGCTTCCGGCGCTCCAGATACCACGAAATTCCGCTGATGGCGGTAGATATGAGCGGGTAAACAATGAAGATTCCGCCGAACGCGCATAGGGCGATGATCCCGCCAATCTGGCTTTTCTTTGGCTCCGGTTCCGGTTTCGGCTTTGTTTCATTTTTCCGTTCAACCGGCGTCCCGTCCAGATAATAGAGGCCCTTCTCTTGGCCACTGCTTCCCGAGTTCCACCCTGTCCGGTCATCGTAGTCATACGGACACACCCCATCAATGTGCTGGTGCGCCGGGTATCCGTGGTGATAGTGGTATTCCCCTGTGCTGTGGTTATAGTGGCCTCCGTTGGCATCCGTCCGACCGGGGTGAGCTGATGCACTCCCTATGCACAGCGTCACCGCCAGCACCAGCGCCATCCATTTCCACTTTTTCATTTCAATCCCCCCTGAGGTGTTATTTATGCAAGAACGCCCAAATATCCCCGATATGCTCCACAAGGAGCGTGACCCCTGCGACAGCCAGCGCCTTGAAAATCTCGAAAAGAAAGTCCGCACGCTTTACGCGCTTTTCTTCGGCTTTCTTCTCGGCCACTTCCTCGGCCTGCTGCTGTTTCCGTGAAGCATCCGCCAACGCTTTGGCGTATTCTTCAAATTCCCTCTGCACCGCATATCCCCCCTTACCCCCAAACATACACCAATTCACACCAACTTGCAATCGCAATCACGACAAAACCAAAAAAGGAGGCCCCTATGGTCAACGATTTTTACTATGACAATCTGGAACAGATCCTCGCCTTTACCGGCGGGCGAAATCTTCTGAACATCAAGGACGTCAAAGCGTTCACCGGCATCCGGGATCCCCGCACCGTCAGAAAGCGCTATCCCATGGACGCCAGCGGCCATATCTCCGCCGCCACGCTGGCACGCCAGCTCTGCGGAGGTGCCAGAAAATGAGCAAGCTCAACCTCTGCGGCTTCAAACCGGACCCAAAGCCGCCTGCACCGCCAGAGCTGGGCGCCCGATGCAGTTTCCGCCTTTGCCTGGGCGACGCTGAGCATCCCACCCGCACCGGCATTGTTACCTACATCAACATTCCGCACCGCTGGTTTCTGGTCACCTTCGACAACAACCTGCGCCAGTGCTATCACTTCGGGGAGGTTTAATTATGGATACAACAACGTTCATCTTCGTGCTGATCGGCGCATCCACCGCCGCCGCTTGGCTTTTCAAAATCGTAGACATGATCGAGAGGAGGCCCCGCCATGAAAAGAGATAGCCGCACACGGGAGGAGCGCCGCCGTGACCGGGCCGACTTCTCCGCCTGGATCTCCTTCGGCTGCTTCCTCGGCTTCCTGCTCATGGTGCTGGCCCACATGCTGGGCGTGGTCTGATGCGCAGACGCCGTGGCCGGATGGCAGAATTACCGCCCTGCCCCCGATGCCACATGTACGGCGGTAAACGGATGGTAGCCCCCGGAAAGGAGGACCTGTTTTTCGTCCTCTGCGATTCCTGCGGCTACCGCACGAAAAAATATACGGACATCGCCCACGCTGTCCGCGTCTGGAGGGAAACTCAGCTATGACAAGGAAAAATTACCCAATCTGCGAACACTGCGGCCACCCAATGAACCCCGCCGCGGAGGATGACTGCGACCGGCTCTATTTGTTATCAAACGGCGAGCTGTACTGCCCGTCCTGCTTCAAGGATTATCTGCTGGACGAGCTGGACGGGAATATGGACATCTTTGCCGATGCCCTCGGCATCCCGGTTCTGTACACGGAGGGTCCCAATGCTGACATTTGACGAGGCCACCCACACCTACACCCTTGACGGCATCCAGCTTCCCAGCGTGACCGAAGTCACCCGCTTCTGCGCCTATGACTACAAGTCAGACCGGCCATGGCTGGCGGAGGCTGCCGCCCGCCGGGGGACCGCCGTCCACGAAGCCTGCGCCCTCATCGACTACGGCGAAGAGCCGGAGGAAACGCCGGAGATCGCCGGATACCTGAAAGCCTATCGCCGGTTTCTCAAAGACTGGAAACCGGAATGGAAACTGATTGAATGTCCCATAGCGGACCGGAATATGAAAATGGCCGGAACGATGGACCGCTTTGGCATTATCCACAATGCCCCCGCGATTCTGGACATTAAGACCGGCCAGCTCCATGACGCCGCCCTCTCTGCCCAGCTCACCGCCTACAAAATGATTTTCTCATGGGACCCGCGTTGCGGTTACGGGAAAATTCAATCGCTCTATGCCTTGAAACTCTCTAAGGATGGCACTTATGAGCTTCGCCATGTAGAACCAAATTCAAATTTGGTAACCGCCTGCCGCACCCTCCATAAAGCCACAGAAAGGAAGAAACGCACATGAATGAACTCGCCCTGTACCAATACAACGCCGCCGCCCTGACGGTGGCCCCCGTCCCCCGCTCCGGGAATTACACCATCTGCGCCCCAGACGGAGCGCCCGCCGTCCTGAAACGCGGCATCGACTTCGGCATGATCCGCAAGAAGAACGGCGACGCCATGACGAAAAACCCCACCCTCTTCAAGTCCGGCGCGGAGAAGGTGGCCGTGGCCTACGGCCTCTGCCAGCGCTACACACTGGAAAGCAAGCTGGAGGATATCGAGCACGGCTTTTTCTATTTCCTCGTCCGCTGCGACCTCATCAAGATCTATGACGGAAAAGAATACGTCATCACCTCCGCTTACGGCTCCGGCAACACCCGGGAGGGCCGCACCGGTTCCCAGTCCCCCTATGACGGCGCCAACAGCGCGGTCAAGATGGCCCAGAAACGCGCCCTGGTCTCCGCCGCCCTGTCCCTCGGCTGCGTCTCCGATATGTTCACCCAGGACATTGAGAGCGACACCGAGGACGGCAGCGCCTACATGACCAACAAGGACCCCAACGCCCCCATTACCGCTGCGCAGGTCAAATTCTTCTATTCTGCCTGTTCCCGCCACGGCCTGACGAAGCAGGAGGCGAAAACCCTCTTGAAGGCCCACGGCTATGACAGCGCCAGCAAGGTACTCAGCAAGGACTTTGACGCCCTGCTGGACGCCCTGGAACCGAAGGAGAATGCCTGATGTTCATTAACGGCTTACCGGACTGCAACCGGGAGGGCGTCCCGCAGAAAACCGGCCTGATCTGTGGCCGCTGCGCCAAGGACGCCCAGATCTTCACCTCCAAAAACGGCACCGTCATTGGCTCCGTCTCCGTGGCGGCCTATAACAAGCCTGACGGGACAACCGTCTGGATGCCCGTTAAGGGCTTCGGCTCCATGGGCCGTGTGATCGCCAGCGCCTCCAAGGGTGACCCTATCATCGCTGTGGGCCGCGTAGAACCCCATGACTACGAGGGCAAGGTTTATATCGACTTCATCGCGGAGTGGGCCTCTGTGGGCGCTCAACGCATCGACGCCCGTACCGCCGCCGCCCCGCCCATGAACAGCAGCGGAGGCTTTGAAGAAATTCAGGATGACAGGGAGCTTCCCTTTTAACAACGTTGCCGTGTGTGTCTAAAGAGTGATGACGGGCGGATGCAAGCAAGCCGCAGCACGATCACCGACGCACACAGCAGCCGCAGAGAAAAGAAGAACGCCCCCCCACACCCCCCTAAGAAGAAAAGATTATATATATATTTATCTCTCTATTGGCAGGGGGAAAAGAATTAGAGGCTAATACAGGAATTAGAAGCTAATTAGAGACTACTACGGAAGTCTTACAGGAGAAGAACATGGAGAAGCAGGACACCCAGCGGTTGTTTAACCTGATTGAGACACTTTACCCCAGCTCCAAGCAGCAGCCCCGCACCCCCGCAGATTTAGAGGCGTGGACGCTGGTATTGGAGCCGTGGGCTTATGAGGACGCGAAACAGGCGGTGATCCTCCGGGCACGGGAAAACCGGTTCCCGCCGGACGCATCCGAACTGGTCCCTTACCTGCCCAAACCGGAAACCCCCAAGGCGAAGGAGGCACCCATGCCGGAGCCGTCCGACGCCTATCTGGAAAAATTCTACGCCAAGGCAGGCGAACAGCACGAGCGCTGGTACGATGCCGGTATCCCTACCCCCTCCGAAGCGAAGAAACAGGGGATGACCTACGCCGAATGGTGCGCTCTGGCAGATATGCGAGGTGTTTAATGGCAAGTAATTTTCGGCTGGACGAGCTGATCCGCCGCTATCCCCCACGGGAGAAGAAGCAGAAGAAAGCCACCAAGGGCAGCGCCGCGGCCACGTATCAGCAGCAACTTTGTTGGGACTGCGCATCCGCCTGCGGCGGCTGCGAGTGGTCCGATCATCTGGAGCCGGTTCCCGGCTGGGACGCCACCCCCACAAGCCGGGTGCTGAAGGTCGGCGGCAAAGGCAAGGGCGGCACACGGGTAGCATCCTCGTTTGTGATCCGCGCCTGCCCCAAATTCAGGAGGGACACACGATGATGCGGCTTGTGATCGACATTTACGATGGCGAGGACACACAGGGTACGAAGGAGGCAGTAGCCATGCTGCTGGAGCCTCTGGGCCGCGTCCGGGTGGTCAGCGTCATTACCAACGGCAAGGAGGAAAAGCGGTGAACGTAGCCTATAACATGGACTGCATGGAGTATATGCGGACGCTGCAGGACAAGGCGTTTGATCTGGCCGTAGTGGACCCTCCATATTTCAGCGGGCCGGAGCGGCGCAGATATTATGGCTGCAAGGTCAGCAAAATCGGTGTGCACAGAGACTACCCCATATCGCCGAAGTGGGATATTCCGACACGTGAATATTTCGATGAGTTGGAACGTGTCGCAAAGCGCTATATCGTTTGGGGCTGCAACTATTTTGACTATCACTTTGCGCCGGGGCGCATTGTTTGGAACAAGTGCAACGAGGGCAGCTCTTTTAGCGATTGCGAGATCGCAGCCACAAACTGCCATGACAGCGTACGGCTTTTCCACTACATGTGGAATGGAATGATGCAGGGCAAAAGCATCGCAGAGGGGTTTATCCAGCAAGGGAATAAGGCGCTGAACGAGCAGCGCATTCATCCGACGCAGAAGCCTGTGGCGTTATACACATGGATTTTGCAGAAGTACGCCAATCCCGGAGACAAGATACTGGACACCCACTTGGGCAGCGGCAGCAGCCGCATAGCCGCCTATGATCTTGGCTTTGATTTTGTTGGGTGTGAGATCGACCCTCACTATTTTCAGGCGCAGGAAAAGCGCTTTGCGGGGCACACGGCGCAGATCAGTTTGTTTACTTGTGAGGAGGAGAAGCGATGAAGGTTGAATCTACCGTCCCCGTTCTTCACCCGATGGGGGTTTATACGTTTGCCTTTGCATGCGTACATTGTGCGAACAGACATTCAGACAAATGCTACCTGTGCAAGTGCGAGGGAAAAAGCGGATTTGAGCCGAAGAAAGAGGCGAACAATGAAAATTGAATTTACGGTTCCCGGTATTCCGGTGGGCAAGGACCGCCCACGCTTTATGAAAAACGGCCACACCTACACCCCGCAGAAAACGCGGGATTACGAGAACAAGGTGGTCCAGTGCTGGAAGTACCAGAGCGGCAAGGGCTTTGCGGCGGGTGTCCCGCTGACGGCTACCGTCACGGCGTTCTTCACGGTGCCCAAGAGCACGTCAAAGAAAAAGGCCGCTGCGATGGACGGAACGCCCCACATTAAGCGCCCTGACGCTGACAACGTGGCAAAGGCCATTCTGGACGCGCTAAACGGCCACGCCTACAACGATGACAGCGCAATCGCAGCTTTGACGGTGCGGAAGTATCAGACAACCGGAGCCTCCCGCGTGGAGGTCATTATTGAGGAGGAAAAGTAATGGACGCTGTGGAGTTTTTGGACAAGGTTGACCGTCTCAGCAAAAGGGGGTCTACCGAAGAAAAAATGCGCTACAACGATTACAGGACAGCAGGAGATAACACATGGGCGGTGAAGTTTGTCGAGCAGTGGGCCGCCAAGCACCCCGTCAAAACCAGGCAGAGCGTTTTTCTGGAACAGTTTCCAAATGCGCCAATATATACGAACACACATAACGTTGCCTTAGACCCATGCCTTGTTGATACAACGTTACGCGGACATTGCCCGACTGGAAGAGGCTGTGATATTTGCCGCCGCGAGTTCTGGCTTGCGGAGGTGGAGGAATGATCCACTTAGGCGATATAACGAAGATCAACGGCGGGGAAGCCCCCGTTGTGGACGTGGTGATTGGCGGCAGCCCATGCCAGGACCTTTCCATTGCCGGAAAACGGGCAGGGCTTGCCGGGGCGCGTTCCGGCCTGTATATGGAGCAAATACGGATTATCAAGGAGATGAGAGAACGTGACATGGCAAGCGGGCGAACAGGTGAGTTTGTGCGACCTCGGTATATGGTCTGGGAAAATGTCCCCGGAGCCTTCAGCTCCAATAGAGGAAAAGACTTCGCAGCCGTCCTCGAAGAAGCCATCCGCATCGCAGAACCGGAAGCCCCCGATATTGAAGTGCCTGAAAAAGGTTGGAACACCTGGGGGGGATACCACGATGAAATGGGAGGACGATGGAGCGTTGCGTGGCGAGTTCTCGATGCGCAACACTGGGGAGTCCCCCAACGTCGCCGTAGAATCGCGCTTGTCGCAGATTTTGGAGGCGACACCGCATGGGAAATATTGTTTAACCGGCAAAGTATGTCAGGGTATCCTGCGGAGAGCGGAGCGGAGGGGGAAGGCCCTGCCACCGGTGCTGAAAGCGGTGCTGGTGGAGCAGGCAAAGACGCCGGATCGGTGATATGCCTTCAAGGAAACGCAATCGACCGGGCTGATACCGCCGGATGCAACGGGAAAGGCTGGAAAGAAGATGTCTGCTATACGTTGAACACCATTGACCGTCCGGCGGTCTGCGCCGGTCTGGACTGTCTTACTCCGTGGGATTGCCAGAGCAAGCGGGTGTACAGCGAAGCCGGTGTGATGCCAACGTTGCCAGCCGGAGAAAACAGCGGCCAGAATCAGGAAGCCGTACTGTGCGCCGGGTTTAAGCTGGGGAACAGCGAACAGGCCCGGAGCATCGGATACGCAGAGGAACAGGCTCCTACGCTGAACGCAGAGTGCGGGGGGAATAAACCGGCGGTTCTGTGCCTGAACGATCAAGGCGGGAATGTGATGGGCGTGAGCCATGATGTTTCCGGGACGCTGAGAGCACAGGAGCATGGGCACCAGCCCTCCATTCTGGATATGAGCCACGCCTGCGACGTGATCCGGGACTGCGGCGAGGTAGCCCCCAGTCTGCAAGCCCGGATGGGAACCGGCGGCAACCAAATCCCACTGACGTACCAAATGCAGGGATTTGGCGATTACCGCGAGGGGGGCGTTGCAAGCAGCTGCAAGCAGAGAGATTTCAAGGACAGCACTGATCTTGTATGTTCCGTAGACTGCCGAAACTTTACAGAGGGCGGGGAAATCAACGGAACCTTGCAGGCAAAGGAAAGCGGAGGCCAAAGCCTGAACCTGAACAATACGGTCCGCCAAAACATGGTTGTTCGCCGTCTGACCCCCTTGGAGTGCGAACGGCTGCAAGGCTTCCCTGACCACTGGACCGACTTGGGCGAGTGGACGGACAGCAGGGGCAAGCGCCACAAGGACGCGGACAGCCCCCGGTATAAGGCACTGGGCAACTCCATCGCCCTGCCGCCGTGGAAATGGCTGTTGAAACGGCTGTGCGGCAACTACGAGCGTGATGCCACAATGGCGAGTTTGTTCGATGGAATAGGCGGGTTCCCTTTGGTTTGGGAGCAACTGAACGGACGCGGTACGTGCCTGTGGGCCAGCGAGATCGAAGAGTTCCCCATTGCTGTTACCAAACGGCGGTTCGGCACGTTAGAGAAACCGGGAGACATGGGGCGCTTTTTGTTCCCGTGCGGAAAGGATGAATTATGAGAGATACAAACCTCGTAAATGCGCTGCGCGAGCACACGGAATGGGCGCGGGCAAATGAGTGGGAAACGCCGATCACGCTGGGTGACGATCTGGCGGAAGCCGCAGACCGGATCGAAGCACAGGCAAAAGAGATTGACGCACTGCGGAACGAACTGTGCCTGAAATGCGGGAACTACACGCTGGCCCATGAGGGGGCCTGTAACGGATGCCGGTGGAGGGAGATGCACCATGAAACGTGAGACATATCAGCACGGAATTTCCGGGATCAAGTGGGGAATCTGGAATTGCCAGAAAAAGTGTTTTCAGTTCGACATTCGCGAAGATACCCCTATGCTGGCCGTAGCACGGCTTTATCAGAAAATTGGCGATGACGCCAGAAAGTGGCGCTTTGAGCCGAGGCAACTGCCGAAGCTGCCGGAGGTAAAGCTATGAAAAAGCCTCTTTTTTGCCGCATTGGTCTGAACAAACTGAACAAGTATGCGTATGTTCAGGTGTCGCGCCGCCGAAGCGACCGGCACGGCGGGAAGTACCACACAAATTACGCAGTCTGTGAACGGTGCGGAAAACTATGCTACCGAGTGAAGCTAAGAATGGAGGGAATGCGATGGAAAGACTGACTTTTGACGGTAATTTCTGCGACATTGCGCAATGCAAAGAACTTCCGTGCCCATATAACGGATCTTGTTCTCAACGTAAGGTATGGGAGCGGCTGAAAGCCTACGAGGATACGAAACTGGAACCGGCGATGTGCGCCAATTACAAGACGTTTGAGGATGAGGCCATCAGTAAGGGCGTGACATTTAAGCGCATTGTCGCGCTGATGGAGGCCGACAGAGCCGGTCGGCTGGCGGTGCTGCCGTGCAAGGATTGGCTCGAGGTTGTCTTTGGGGATCAAGTTTTATTCTGGGGAATTGACAAAGACTATGTAGAGCAACCGATCAGGGAAATTTCCTTGGATGACGCAGACCGCATCGGATGGTATGACGGCTATAAAACCGTATTCCTGAAGGGGACTGACGAAAACGGCGAAGCATGGGAGTTTTATCCAGAGGAAATCGGCAAGACTGTGTTTCTCACCCATGAAGAAGCGAAGAAAGCATTGGAGGCAATGAAGGATGGCAACGGTTAAGTGTGCGCTGGGCAAGAGAGGGCGTCCGTCCCACGAATGGAATGACGGCAAGAAAGACCGTATCTACTGCCTCGGATGGGTTGACCCCATGACGGATGCCCCGTTGCCGGAATGCTTGGCTTGCCCCGATTTTGTTGACAAGGCACAGGATGACTTGGAGGCATTTTACGGGAGGGAGGAAAGAACATGACGAAGCGTTTTTGTGATCTTTGCGGAAAAGAAATACACAATCTTCAGGAAACTTATAGGGTCTGCGTGGAGAGCAACGCAAGCATCTACGACAGCAACCCGGACATAGTGAATGTCATAGTGGATGTGGGGGAAATATGCCCTGCCTGCGCGAAGCGTATCCACCAGACTGTGCAAGAGCTGAAACAGGAGGGCTGACAATGGGCAAATACATTAACAACACCAGCCGTTTATGTGTGGCTCCCATGCCGGAAGCGGACGTTTTTGCAAAGGAACACTTTGCTGAGGGCTTTCCACGCGCCAAAGACACGGCAGACGCCTTTAAGCGCTTGCAGGATGACCTGTACGCACAGGGCCTAATTACCATAGAAGGGCTTAAACGGCTGAACGAGTTGATTGATGAGTGCGCGCATGGGAATGAAGGAGGAAATGACAATGGCTGAATATAAAATCTGCTTTAGCGTAGCCGGGGCGTTTGGCGCTCAAATCAGCTTTGAGGCAAAACCCGGCGTATCCTATGAGGACGCTGCGGCGGCCCTTGACAAAGACAAACTGGCGAAGCTGATATGCCTCGACACCTTGGGCTACTCCGCAAAGGATATTGAGATTATCACGCCGGAACAGTACGAGGCGGAATTTGGAGGGGATGAGGATGGCTGAATGCATTGAGAGGGAAGCGACAATTAAGCGCATCAAAGAAGTTTATTGCGTAGGCTGCAACAGCTACAACGGAGTAAGATGCCGTGCGTGTGGCACCGGTGACGCAATCGACATAATTGAAGATGCCCCAGCCGCCGACGTGGCCCAGGTGGTGCATGGAGCGTGGCAAGTAACAGACAGATTTAAGGCCTGCAGCGTATGCGGATATGCTTTTGCTCGATTATTGCCAGACAAATACTGCCCCCACTGCGGGGCCAAGATGGACGGAGGTGCTGACCATGAGGCTGATTGATGCGGACACAATCCTGAAAGCAGACGAAAATTCCGATAAAGCGCTTGTTTTGGGAAGCGGGAAAGCTTTGGAGATAGCTTATGCCTTGCTAAAAAAGAAGGTGGCAGACGCCCCCACCGTGGATGCCGTGCCGGTGACGCGGTGCGAGGGCTGCAAGCATTTGCGCGTGTGGAACCGAAAAGATATATACGCATTTTGCCCAAAAACAAACATCGTGTTTTTGCCATTTGATAAGGACACAAGGACATTCTTTTGCAGCTACGGCGAGAGGAAGGACGGAGGGACTGAATGAAACTGAAAGACTGGCTGATGATAGTCTTTTGGACGCTGGTTATAGCCGCTGCCATTGCGTTTATCGTGTTTTATTTCAAAAGCATTTTGACCGCCGACATCCCCCTGTGGCTGAAACTGTACTTGTTGGGGGGGAGGTAAGCTATGGAGGATCGGGACAAAAAACTTCTGAAAACCTATGCGGAGAACAACATGAACGTGAGGGAGACCGGCAATGCGGTTTACCTGCACTATAACTCCATCCGCTACCGCTTTCGGCTCATTCAGCGGGAAACCGGACTGAACCCACGGAATTTCTACGATCTGGAAAAGCTGTTAGCCATGATAGACGCGCAGGGGTCCTGACCCCCTGCATCGGTAGGTCAAAGGGGAGGGGCACTTCATAAAGGAGGCCCAATATGAAATACCGATACACCGTCCAGCAGCTCCAAAAGATGGAGCAGTGCCGCTATCTCACCGACCGGGAGCGGCGCGTGTTCAATCTTGTTTGCCGCCGTGGCTGGGCGATCGAAGATGCGGCGGCAGAACTGTACCTGTCCCGTTCCTCCGTAAACGCCTGTCTACACTCCATCCGGGATAAAGCAGGCATATCCCGCCCAAACAAAAAACATCCATAAGCCATGACAAGCGGTGTCCTGTGGTACGGTAACCATAGAGCACCGCTTGTTTTGCGCGCGGAAACAGGGGGTGTATTTTTAGAGAAGGAGGAATCTCTCTATGGCTGAATTTGCAAGCAAGGGCGTCGCAGGCACTGCTCTCGGCACCGGCATTGCCGGTCTGTTTCTGGGCGTCCTGAACTCTCTGGGCGGTCTCGGCGGGATGCTGCTGGGCAATCGCGTCATCCCCTTTGCCGCTGGTATGGCGGCGGAGGCCGGATGCAGCGAGAACCACACGGTGAACCGCTACGAGCTGTCCATGGTGCAGGAGAACGCCAAACTCCGCAGCGACATTGCCCTGCGGGATGCCAACACCTACCAGGACCAGAAGATGTTGGAGATGTACAAGTACATCGACGGCAAGCTGGGCGAGGTGCATGGTGTGCTGGCTTCTCAGGCGGTCAACAATCAGGCCACCAAGGACAGCTTCCAGCTGCTGCAGGAGCGTGTGGACTGCTGCAAGAACGAGCTGTGCGGGGCCATTTCCCGGGAGCGTGACGAGCGGAAGTGCGCTGACAACACCATCGTAACTTACACGAACGCCACCTTTTATCCCAAAATGGTCGCGGACATCACCACCGGCACCGGCACCACGCCCCAGTCCACCTATAACCCCCTCCCCGTCTCCACCTGCGACTGCAACTGCGGTCGCTAAGAGGCGAAGAGGGAAGAAGAGAGGGGCATAGCGCCCCTCTCTCCCGTCATTGGAGGAATCTATGGTAACATTGGAACAGATCAAGCAGGGCACTGCCCGCTATGTGGATGAGGAATTCACCGGCAAGCTCACCGGCTGGCAGAAATGGGCCGTTGGTGCCGGGGCCGCTATGGCCCTTGGCAATCTGGATGCCAGCTTTTCCGCCCTCCGGGAGCATCCCGCCATGAAGGCCCTCGGCGTCTTTGACGAGGCGGGGAACGTAGATATTGACAAGATCTACACCTGCCTGAAAACCGAAGCCGCCAAAGGCCCCGTCACCACCAATATCCCCCTGATTGGGAACGTCACGCTGAATGAAACGGATGTGGACAAGCTCTACACCCTGATCAAGCAGAGTTAGGAGGCTCTTATGCACGAGATCAAACACTTGGCCGAAGGGATCCGGGAAGAACTGGACGATGCCGAGAAGTACGCCCGTGAGGCCGTCAAGCACGCCGGGGAGGACCCGGAGGACGCCAGCACCTACGCCGACCTCAGCCGTCAGGAGCTGGGCCATGCCAATCGGCTCCACGAAATGGCCGTTCGCCATATCGAAAAGGCGAAGGACGCCGGTCTCCATCCCACGGAGGCCATGCAGGCCGTCTGGGACTGGGAGCATGAGCGGATGCTGGACCGCACCGCCCACGTGAAAACGCTCCTGTCCATGATGTAAAAGCTAAAGAAACACCCCCGCCTTCCGGCGGGGGTGTTTTCTTACTTATAGGGGTTCTTGGCGTTGGTGGTGCAGATAATGTCCCACAGATCCGCCCGGTTTTCTTGACCGGCAAGGGCAGTGCTGGCCTCCGCCTTGCTGATTGTTCCATTGCCGTTTGTATCGGCCTTGTCTTTCATGGAGAAATACTCCTTGGGGGAAAGTCCGGCATCATGCGCCTGCTTTACCTTCTCGTAGGCTTTCCCGCTCATTTTCTCGCTGCCGTACTTCTGGTACAGGGCCAGAAATTCTCCGGTGGATACGCCAATGTCCCGCTTGGACGTTTTGGCGTTCTCAATCCACTTGGCGCTGGGCTCATACTTGGGGTCCACCTGCTGACGGGCCGTTTCTCTGGCGTACTTGTAGACGTTCTGGATGTAATCCACCTTTTCCGCATTGCTCATGGACTTGTAGGCGGGCAGCTTCACCGCCGCTTCCACCAGCTCCTTCCGCGTCTGGCCCATGGCCTTGGCGTATCGGGTGTATTCCTCGCCGGTCAGGGTCCGGGTCTCGCCATTCACCGTATAGGACTTCTCCGCCGCCGCCGGATAAACGGTGCTGTCTCCGGTGGCCTTCGCCAGCCGCCGAATCTCCTGCGTTGCGGGGCTGTTGTCCTGCGCTTTCAGGAAGCCGGGGGAGAGGAAAGACTGGAACACCCGCTCCGGTGCGGAGCCGTTGGAGACCTCGTTGCCCCACAGATCGATAGACGGCTGCAACTGATTCCGTGCCCCCGGCACCTTCTTCGCCGCCCCCTGCAAGAAGTAATTCACATCGGAGGAAAGCTGCCCTGTGCCCTTTTCCACATAGCTTTTGCGCACCGTATCATCAAATACGGACGCAGCCTTGCTGCCGATGGTGGGGATATACTGTCCGGCGTAGCTGCTGGCTGCCTTGCTGATAAGATATGCCCCCGGATCATCCGCATAACTCCAATAGGAAATCAGATCATTCAGGGCGGACAGCATGGAGGTCTCCCAAATAACGCTGCCGATATTCTTTATAGCGTCTACGAAAGAAACAAATGTCCCGCCGCCCTTTTCATAGGATTTTTCGCTGGCGGCGCCCGCGAACAGGGGCATTGCCGCAGGAAGCGCCCAGTCCAATGTATAGGACTTGTCCCCAATCTGAATAGCATAATCCTGCCCGCCCATGGACTTCTCAAAGGCTTCCTCCTTGTCATCGTCACCGGCCCGGATGTGGAGCAGCCCCTCCGCCGCCAGATAAGCGCCCAGCGCAAAAATGCCGGTTCCCGTGAGGCCGGATGCAAGGGAATCCACGGCGTCCGCCGCCGTGCAGTTGCCTCTCCGCACATCCCACAGAGATTCCTTCACACTCTTTACAATACCAACAGGGCTGTAATCAAGGCCCGTAGTCAGGATGTTGGCCGGGGTCTTGCGGAAGGGGAGAAGCGCATCGGTGACAAAACTTGTACCGCGCTCAACAATATTGTCACTCGCATCATACCGGCCTCGCTTAGACAGCGCCTCGGAAAGCGCTGTGGTGTTGCGGTAAGTGGCCTTCTGCGCTTCCTCGATGGCGTATGCCCGTGCCGCCTCCACGTCTGCGGCTCTGGTCCCTGCGTGGGCCTCTGCCGCTGTCACGCCCTTGGCTTGCAGTGCTTGGGCGAAGCTGTCTACATAAGCCGCACGGTTGAAGATCACGTCCTCATAATCAAGGGCGCGGCTGTTCAGGTCTCCGATGCCCTGCACGGCACGGGAGAGAACGTCCTCCCCCCTGAACATTTTCCGCTTGCTCTGGATCTCCCGCTCAATGCCTGCTGTCGTGGCATCGGAATACTTTCCGCTGCCCATGGCCGCGCTCTGGTCCGTCTCATACTGGTCCTTGGCAAAGGCTTTCAGATCCTTGTCAACATTCACGGCCTTTGTCCGCTGAGAGGGGTTCTTGATGACCGCCCGCTCGATTGCGGTTCCGATGCCGTTCTTGATCTTCCGTGCGCCGAACTGAATGGCATTGCCCATGATGTTGCGGATGTGGGTGGTGGGATTGGTCAGCATGGAGGTGTACCGCCAGAAATTGGCCTTCTCCATGAAGGTGCTGGGGATCTGGTCTGCAATGGAGGTGGTAATGGCATCCCACGCCGCCGCCCGCTCCGCGTCCGTCTCTGCCATCAGGTAGTTGGTGGCCAGCTCGTCAGAGAGGGTGAAGCCCGTCACCTTGTCGATGTAGTCCACCCGTGCGCCTTCCACGTCTCCGCTGTCGGCGGTGCTCTGCCTGGGTGCCCGGTTCTGCCGTGCCGCCCGGTCATTCATCCGGTCCACCAGCCGCCGCAGCGTCAGCAGACGCCCCTCCGGCGTCAGCCGGTTCATCAGGTTCATGGCCTGCACCATCTGTGCGCTGTCGTGGGCCGCGTCCGCAATGGCCGTTGCCAGCTCAAAAGCGGCTTTGTGGTCTCCTTCGGAAATGGCAAGGTTGTAGGCGCTGATGGCCTCGGCGGTGTCCGCCTTGGTAATCCGCTGCCCCAGCTCCGCCTTGGCAATGAAACTGTTTGCCACCTCGCGCCAGCCGTCCCGCGCGATTTTGGCCTGCGCCTGCTGCACGGCGCTCCGGTCCGTCACCACGTCATAGTCGAACGCGCCGCCTGCAATGGCGTTTTCATACACGGTTGCCATTTCAGGGGAGGTGAGGGGGCTATTGAGAATGGTGGAGACCGTTTTCTCCACATTCCGCCCGGTATCGGGGTTCACAATGGGGACCTCAGAGGGCGCCCGCCGCTGGTCTGCCTGGATGCGCTGGGCGCTGTTGGGGTTGACCGGGTAAAACTCATCACTCTTGGCCTGCATGGTATCAAAGGGCGTGTTCACCGCACCCGCCACGGCGTCACCCGGCGTGTCGAAAGCATCCACATCGTCTAAACCGCGGCCCCGCGCCTGCTCGCCCGCGCCCAAAATGCTCTGCTTGGCGGTGAGATACCCGCTGTTGGGTCCCACCTGTTCGCCGGTCATGGTAGTGTAGCCGTGAGAGAGCATATCGTCCAGAATCAGCTCCACCCGCTTAGCTGCTGCCACGTTCTCCTGCCCCTGATCAGTGATGATCCGCTGGGCTGCGTCGATGATGGCGTCACGGGAAAGCCCAGTTTCATTCATGGCCTGACGCAGGTGGGGCGAGGTCTGCGCCGCCTGCTGGACGGCGTTACCCTCCATTGTCCGCTCATAACGGCGGCTCATGGGCTGCTGGAGAGAGAGGTCTGCATCCGCAATCAGGGCGTTGGCCGCTTCCTGATAATAGCGGTGCAGCTCCGGGTGGTCGAACTGGAAGGCGTTCACATCTCTGCCGCCCACCGTCTCCATCCGCCGCCGGTCGATGTGCAGCTCCGGGTCGATCTGGAACACCTTTCCGGTGGCGTCCATGCCAACGGTTCCGGCTTCATTGGCCTGATATATGGCGTTTTGCTGCTCCGGCGTCATGGCATCCATATCCGCCCGTTTCTTCCCAAACAGAACCTCAGAGAGAATGTCCCGGTTTCCACCGTTCTTGACATTTTCCGCCCCCTGTGCTATGCTATCATTAGCATTGAGGGGACGCGTACCCTCAACAGACGCCTGAGATTGTGTCCCAGCGTCACCATTGGTGGCAAGGCTGGTTGGATTGGCACGATCCCCGGCGTCTATTTTTATAACGTTCCCGTTTGCCGCCGTCTCCACACCGGGGGCGGCGTTTTGCGTGCCCTCTGCGGCGTTTGCGGGGGTGGGGGCATCAATACCCTCCCGCACCTCCGGGCGTACCTCCTGCGTAGGCTGTGCGTCCGCCTGACTGCTTCCACGCTGTCGGATAACGTCAACGCCTGCGCCGATGCCGCCCATGGCAGCGCCCACCGCCGCGTCATACAGCGCCTCACTGAGATCGAACCGGGCAGAGGGGTCATAGGTGGCCCGCTGCAAAAAGGGCTGGGCATAATCTTCCAGAAATTCTTCGCCACCCTCGGAGATCATGGAGAGGGCCAGCCTCCCGGCGGGACGCTTGGCAAGGTCGCTCATGACCTGAACGGCTGTGTTTTCACCAAATTTGGCGATTAACTTGCTGGCTGCCTTCTCCGCGAGACCGCGGCCAAACGTCTTCTGAAACAGCTTAGAAACGTTGGAAATTTTCTCTGTTCCAAGGCTCAGCGCGCCGCTCCCCAGTCCGTAGGCAAGCTGCTGGCCATAGGTGGCCCCGGCCTGTCTGGCCCGCTGGGCGCTGCTTCCGGCGGAACGGGCCGTCATCAGAGCGAGACCGGCTCCGGGGATCACGGCGCTGGCTGCAACATCCCCCGCCATCTGCACACCTTGCACGCCCAGATCCACGGCGAACTGGCCCACCGGACCCAGCCCTTCCTTGGCCTGCGCCACGTCCGCGGCGGAGCTTTGGGACAGACGGTCCGCCTTCTGATACGCCTTGTCCGCCACTGCCTTGTCGGACCGCTCCACCGCCTTGGTATAGCCCTCATGGGCTGCGATGCGGCGTTTTGCGGCAGAGAGGTAGCTCTGCACCTGCTTCACGTCCGCCGCCGTCATGGCCTTGCCGTTGGCCCACTTCACGTCCCGGAGCATCTTCTCGTACCGCTTCACCGCGTCATGGTCGCTTTGCAGGGATTCCCCGGCGTTCTGGTTGGCGATCCGGGTATTCAGTTCCCATTCATAGTAATCTTTTATTTTATCCGAGTATTCTTCATGAATTTGCTGATGACGCAGATAATTCAGGCATTTGTTTTTTATAATTGTTAAGATATAGGCTGGAATATTGGAATCTTCGCTTAAGGATTGCCTGTTTTCCCAATAATACATCATCGCCTCAATAGTAATATCTTCTGCTGTGGTTAAATCTCTGACATAAGTATTGGCGAAGCGTACAAAACGTCTTTGAAACTCCTTGTAGAGTTGGTTAAAAGAGGTAATGTCTTCTTTATAGTGCTTTATCTGGATGGGGTCGGTCATCTTATGCGTCGTTTGATTCATGATTAGTACAAAAATACATTTTTTTTATTAGTACTACAATTTTTCGAATGTGAAACGTATGAATCACCTGTAAAAATATGGAGAGTGTAGGGGGATATGCTTATTTTGTATCAGAAGGTACGCTTTCCGCTGACCCGAAAATCCGGGCTCAGCGGAAATTTCTGGTTGGTAATTTTTAAAATTCGCTATCTTTGCTTACCTTTGTTTTATGAAACCCGAACGACTCCTTCGTGCCATCC
>ENA-ORTS01000648-ORTS01000648.1-human-gut-metagenome-genome-assembly--contig:-NODE-648-length-27554-cov-2.952871_pt1 | contig 27554 bp, 29 predicted proteins | sample MGYA00241911_ERZ509186 | MGnify/ENA primary metagenome ERZ509186 (study PRJEB26280, sample SAMEA2338852) | human gut metagenome | biome: human gut; feature: human-associated habitat; material: faeces...
CTCTGCCCTATGTAATCTTAAAGCAGATCTAAACCCTAACTATTCTTATATAGTCTTAATTCCTTCGATTTTTTTGTATAAAAAAAGCCAGCAAATTGCTGACTTAGTTATTGACTCCATGATGGAATATGGGTGTATCATCACTGATCGCTTTAAATATATAACCACGATTTTTATAGTTTTCAATGATGGCTGGCAAAGCTTCAACTGTAGAAGTTTTAGGACTTGAGTCGTGGAACAACAACATAATTTGATCATAGTTACAATTCGTTGAGTTATCGACGATTGTTTGAGCAGGTACGCTGTTTGATGCGGCATCCCCACTTGAGCAGTTCCAGTCAAAATATTCATAACCTCTTTCATGTACCATACTATCAAGTTTTGACATAATACCCTGAGAGTAGTTGGCAGAAACCATATTGCTTGAACCACCAGGGAAACGAATATATTTTGGAGCTTTTCCTGTGATTTGTTTAACCATATCACTTATTTGTTGTAAATCATTAAAATATGCTTCTGTAGACGAATAGACGGTCGCATAATCATGCGTATATGTATGAAGTGCAATTGTATTTCCTTGTTTTTCTGCTTTTCGAATGGAATCATTATATTTTTGATTGTTTCCAGTCACAAAGAATGTAGCTTTCGCATCATATTTCTTTAGTATCTTTAATACTTTATCCGTATTTTCACTTGGACCATCATCAAATGTTAGATAAACGACTTTTGTAGGTTCCTCAACAACGACACTAATCTTTTTCTTAGCCTTATTGCCAGAACGATCCGTTGCCGTAACCGTTAATTTATAAGTGCCTTCTTTTTTTGCCTTTACTTTTGAAGAATCGATTTTGATCTTTGGATTTAAATCTAAGTTATCCGTTACTTCAATATAAGATTTATAGTTCGGTTTTGAATCTGTATAGACATGAATTGGATCTGTACTAATAACAGGTTTTTCAGTATCTTTTTTTAACGTAAGTGTCGTATCTTTCATTGTGCAATTTCCATATGCATCTTTAGCTATGATCGTCACTGTTTGTTTTTCATCTTTAGTCACTTTATTTTTAAAAGATAAGGTAACCTTTGAATCATCTTCAACACTTTCTACAAAAGAATAGGGCTTCACATCTTCTTTTAAATCGGTGGTGTACGTTTTAACTTTTAGCTTTGGCGCTTTCGTATCTTTTACTGAGACTGTACACGTTTTTTTATAGCCTTTTATTTGATAAGTAACTGTATAATTACCTACTCTTTTAGTATCGATATCACTTGAAACTTGAACACTAGAATCCGAATGATAGAAGACTTGTTGAATGTTTGTCTTTGGATCATATTCATGATTGATCTCTACTTCTGGATTTGTAGAATATAATAATATAGGATTTTTAAAAGCATAACCCATCAAAAATATCATGCATACAAATAAAAAAGCAATCAAGCCGTTTCCGAAAGTATCTTTCCTTTTTTTATTTGTCATAGTTGACCCTCAAAAGATAGGATACTGTCTTTTTTTGTGCATAAAAAATTAAATTCCCTTAACATAATTAACCCCTTTTAAACTCTATATCTATTATACATGAAATAAGAGGAATTGTTCTAAAGATTATGGTTCTTTTTTCTTGTTGTAGTTGCGCATAAATTCTTATATAATAACCTTAGAAAGGTGGGGGAAGCACTATGAAACTTATCCTAGCAATTTTATCAAATGACGATAGTCCAGTGGCAAGTAATGCACTAAATAAAAATGGTTTTTCTGTTACTAAATTAGCAACGACTGGTGGATTCCTTCGCGCAGGCAATACAACGTTGATCATTGGTTGTGAAGACGAAAAAGTAGAAGCAGCTATAGATATCATCAAGGAATATTCAAGTAAGCGAACGGAAATTGTACCTAGTACAGCTAGTTATGACATTGGCCGTTATGCAAGTTTTCCTGTGGAAGTTACTGTTGGTGGAGCCACAATTTTCGTGCTAGATGTAGCACAATTCTTAAAGGTTTAGAAAACAAGGGGGGTAGAATATAATGTTCTACCTTTTTTCTGTTAAAAAAATTGTGAATAAAGACCCATTAGGGGCTTTTTTCTGTTATGATTGAATGGTAAAGAAAAAGGAGATTAAAACGCAATGAAAATACTAGTTATCGGTAAGGGCGGACGTGAACACGCACTTGCGTATGCATGCAAACGTTCAGCTTTATGTGATGAGTTGATTTGTGCTCCAGGTAATCCTGGAATGGCAAAAATTGGAGAATGTGTCAATGTGAAAGACAATGATGTAGAAGGTCTTGTCGCTTTGGCAAAAGAAAGAAATGTAGATTTAACCATCGTAGGTCCTGAGGCAACTTTAGCTCTAGGTGTTGTAGATGCGTTTAAAAAAGAAGGCTTAAATATTTTTGGGCCAGATAAGAAGGCGACTCAAGTCGAATCAAGTAAGGATTTTGCCAAGAAAATCATGGCAAAATATAATATCCCAACAGCTGCTTATAAAACATTCTATGATTTAGAATCTGCATGGGCATACGTACAAGAACAAGGAGCTCCTATTGTTATTAAGGAAGATGGCTTAAAAGCCGGAAAAGGTGTTACAGTAGCTTCTACGTTAGAACAGGCTAAGGAAGCCTTGGACATTGCCTTTGCGATTGAAAATAATTCGGTTGTGATTGAAGAATGTTTATTTGGATTTGAATTTTCTTTGATCTGTCTAGTACACAATGAAACAGTTGTACCTTTAGAAGTAGCCCAAGATCACAAGTGTGTATTTGATGGAGATAAAGGCCCAAATACAGGTGGTATGGGATCTTATAGTCCAGTTAAGAAGATTACTTCTGCAATTATCGATGAAGCTATGAATGAAATTATGAAACCAATGGCAAGTGCTATGGTTAAAGAAGGTGTTCCATTCACTGGATTCTTATATGGTGGATTGATGTTGACAGAAAAAGGTATTAAAACAATTGAATTCAATGCACGTTTTGGAGATCCAGAAGCCGAAGTTATTTTGCCTCGTTTAGAAAGTGATTTTGTCCAAGCTATTTTAGATTTAATGGATAATAAACCAGTTGAACTAAAATGGACAGATAAAGTCAGTCACGGTGTTGTTTTAGCAAGTACAAACTATCCTGCAAGCTCTACAAAAGGATCTTTGATTACAGGTGTAAACGATGTAGATGGATTGGTTTTCCACATGGGAACAAAAATGACAGATGAAGGATTGGTAACAGATGGAGGCCGTGTTTTAATGGTCGTTACTCTAGAAGATGACTTACAGACTGCATTTGATCATACATATAAAGAATTAGATAAGATTCAATGTAAAGATTTATTTCACAGAAATGATATTGGAAAGAAGGATATGTAAAATGGCTAAAACAGATTTAGAAATTGCACAAGAATGCGTCATGGAACCAATTGAAAAGGTTGCCGCAAAAATTGGAATTCCTGCAGATAGCTTGGAACATTATGGAAAATATAAAGCTAAATTGTCTTTTGATTATTTGAAATCCATTGAAAATAATCCTCATGGAAAATTAGTATTAGTTACAGCTATTAATCCTACTAAGGCTGGAGAAGGAAAGAGTACGACAACTGTTGGCTTAGGTGATGCCTTAAATCGTTTAGGTAAGAAAACGATGATGGCTTTACGTGAACCAAGTTTAGGTCCAGTATTTGGATTAAAAGGTGGAGCTACAGGTGGTGGCTATGCCCAGGTTGTACCAATGGAAGATATCAACCTTCACTTTACTGGAGATATGCATGCGATTACAACAGCTAATAACTTAGTTAGTGCATGTTTAGATAATGTGATTCATCAGGGAAATGAATTGAATATTGATCCTGAAAAAGTAACATTTAAACGTTGTTTAGATATGAATGATCGTACTTTGCGTAATATTACAATTGGTTGCGGTGCAAAAGCCAATGGAGTTGAACGTAAAGACGGATTTAATATTACTGTCGCAAGTGAAATCATGGCAGCTTTATGTTTGGCAGATGATTTAATGGATTTAAAGAAAAGATTTGGAAAAATGCTTGTGGCATATACTTATGATGATAAGCCTGTATATGTACATGATTTAGGTATTGAAGGCGCATTGGCTATGGTTATGAAAGATGCTGTATTGCCTAATGTTGTTCAAACACTTGAACACAATCCAGTATTGATTCATGGTGGTCCATTTGCGAATATTGCGCATGGATGTAACTCTGTTATTGCCACAAAAGCATGTCTAGAACTTGCAGATTATACAGTTACAGAAGCTGGATTTGGTGCAGATCTAGGTGCTGAAAAATTCTTGGATATCAAGTGTCGATTGGCTGATCTTAAACCGAATGCGGTTGTGATTGTTGCGACAATTCGTGCCTTAAAACAACATGGTGGAATTGCCTTAGAAGATTTAAAAGAAGAAAATGTAGAGGCTATGCTTGCAGGATGTGAAAACTTAGCAAAACACATTGATACAGTACAACAATTTGGTTTACCATACATTGTTGCGATCAATGAATTTGCGACAGATACACCGGCTGAAGTAGCAGCATTAGAAAAATGGTGTGAAGAAAACAACCACCCAATGTCATTATCTCAAGTATGGGCAAAGGGTGGAGAAGGCGCTATTGATTTAGCCAACAAAGTCGTTGCGTTATGTGATCAAGAAAATAACTATGCTCCTTTATATGATTTAGATAAGACTATTGAAGAAAAAATAGAAACCATTGCCAAGAAAGTATATGGTGCAGATGGTGTTGATTTTACAGAAGAAGCACAAGCACAAATTGCGAAGTTCAATGAATTAGGATGGGATAAATTACCAATCTGTATGGCTAAAACACAAATGTCATTGTCAGATGATGGTAAAGTAATGGGTCGTCCTACAGGATTTAGAATTACAGTTCGTGAATTACGCCCAAGCTTAGGTGCTGGCTTCATTGTTGCCCTAACAGGTAAAGTGTTAACGATGCCAGGACTTCCAAAACATCCAAGTGCATTAGACATGGATGTGGATGAAGATGGTAAAATCGTAGGATTATTCTAATATCAAAGGCTGGATGAAAAATTCCAGTCTTTTTTTTGTTTCCACAAAAAAAGAGTCCAGAACTTGTCCGGACTTTTAATGCGTTAAACTTATTGTCTTTGAATAGTTAAGTCAATGATTTTATTTGTCGCATCATAGTGTATATTGACTAATATATTGTTGTTGTTAACTCCTAAAAAAGATTCTTCTGGAGAATTTGGATCAATGGAATCAAAACCTTTCTCCTTTATTTTCTTTATGTAATCGGAATACTCATTTTTTTCTACTTCATAATAATGAATGGCATATTTATTCTTTTTGTTGAAAACCGTTCTTGAAATAGAATCTGTTTTTGGCAATAATTCGTTTAATTCGCTGACTGGAGAAGATAGATTTTTCTTTTCTTCTTTAGCATCTTCTTGGATCAAACGATTGTATTCTTTTTCTTTTACCTCTTTGATTGTCATAGATTCATAGTCTGGATTATTGGCCAAGTCTGTTTCATTACCATTTTCATCAATGACTGTAGATGTGTTTGTGAAGCCACCATTTTTCTTATTATAGAAAACCTCATCTGAATCATTGAACCCTTCAAATTTTTCAGTTAAATAGTTATTTACATCCTTAGCTAGTAAAGCATAATATTTAGCTTTTTTAGTTTGAATAGCACCTGAATCTTGATCACTGTCGTAATATTTTCCATTCACTTCTTTTGTTCCATGAATATATTCTCCATTTGGCAAACGAATAATTGTATCTGAATCACTATATGAAGAGAATGAATCATAAGCTACATTATCCTTTAGAATATGCTCCTTAATATTTTTTGTGTTTGTGATGGTAGGTGTAGAAGAGCATCCAGTGATTAAAAGTAAACTGGTGATTGCGATAGCTAATTTTTTCATAGTTAAGTGCCTGCCTTTCTAATTTAAGTATACTATATTATTTTAAATATTGACTAGATATGTATAAGAGGAAAAAATAATGCATAACATGATCTGATTACAATAGTATGGTAATACGGGATTTTTTTATGAGTTACTGGAGAGCATAAAATAATCTGTGTATTTCTCTCTTTACACCTCTGCTGATATATAAACCAATTTAAATAAGATTGTAAGTTTTCTACTTCCATTCCTATAAACCTCCAGATATATCTTTTCAACCAGCTGCACATATTATTGATCATTGCCATATTCTTATTGGAGTCAATAGCTACTACGATGCATATCTTTGTTTTCGACAATCCTCTTTGATGCTTTTCGTTATTATATTCTAGCACTTGATAATCTTCTATGTACTTTTCATCGATCCATACACGATTGTAGATTAGCCGATTGCTAATATAACAAAAAAAGTAAATGAAAGCGCTTGACAAAAAAATACGCTATCGATATAATAGGTTATGTAAGGACACATAATGATATATAATCATTCAGGAGGGAAAATATGAGAAACTTACATGAATTACAAATTAAAACAGCTGTTGAAGCAGTAGCTTCCAGAAAGGAAGTTAACGAAGTTTATTTCGTGGCTTGCGGTGGTTCTCAGGCAGTGCTAATGGCAGGGCAGTATTTATTTGATAAGGAGTCTTCTGTTCCATCACATGTATACACTGCAAATGAGTTTGTATATGACACACCTAAAAATCTATGCGAAAAATCAGTGGTTATTTCATGCTCACATTCAGGTAATACTCCAGAAACAGTTGCTGCTACAAAACTTGCAAGATCTAAGGGCGCAATTACAATTTGTTTATCTAATTTAGAAGGTTCTCCATTATGGGAAGCTGCAGAATATCCAGTACATTATGACTGGGGTAAAGATGTCAGCGATTCTGATAAGAATAAAGGTATTCTTTACGGATTGCTATTCAAGCTACTTGGTGTTCTTGCAGCTGATGCAAAATGGGATATTTGCTTTAAAGAGTTGGAAAAGTTAACAGAGTTATCTACAAAAGCAAAAGAACAGTATGATGCTCAGGCTAAACAGTGGGCAAAAGATAATAAACGTAAAAAGACGATTTATACAATTGGTAGTGGTATTAACTATGGTGAAGTATATTCCACAGCAATGTGCTGGTTTATGGAAATGCAGTGGATTAATTCTGGTTGCATTCATTCTGGTGAATTCTTCCATGGACCATTTGAAGTTACAGACTATGATGTTCCATTTATGCTTGTAAAGAGCATTGGCAAGACAAGATTCCTTGATGAACGTGTTGAAAATTTTGCTAAGAAATTTACAGAAGATTTGTTAGTTCTTGATCAGAAAGATCTTGATTTATCAAATGTTGCTGAGGAAGCTAGACAATACATAGCTGCAATTCTTACAGGTGTTGTCATTCGTCACTTTGTGGAAGCCATTGCATTTGAACGTGGACATTCTTTAGACGTTCGTCGTTACATGTGGCAGATGGAATACTAAGAGGAAAAAATATGTCGCTGGAACTTGTCATTTTTGATGTAGATGGTTTATTATTGAATACCGAAAGGGTCTGGCAGGATGTTTGGTGTGATGTAGCTGAATCCTATGGTATTTCAGAATGGACACAGGAATCATTTTTGCATGTAGTTGGGCGGACTGGAATTGCTGTAAGAGAATTTCTTAATACTGTTTTACAAGGAAAATGCTCTGCAGAGGAATTTCTTGATACTGCACGACAAACAGGCCTTAAAAGACTGGAAAGTCAGTTGGAAGTCAAAACGGGTGTCTATGAAATTCTGGACTACATTAAAATGACAGGTATTCGGTGTGCAGTAGCTACTTCTACCAGTAGAGTCTTGACAGAGGAACGTTTAAGAAAATTACATTTGATACAGTATTTTGATTATATATGCTGCGGGGATGAGGTAAAACATACAAAGCCATCTCCGGATGTGTATCTGAATGTGATTGATACTATGAATGTTTGCAAAGATAATGCTCTCGTGTTTGAAGATTCTGCTGTAGGAGTACAGGCTGCGTGGTCTGCAGGAATTCCTGTTGTGATGGTGCCGGATTTAGTTCAGGCTACCGAAATACAGCAACGGCAGACAGTGAAAATTATATCCTCTTTGCATGAGGGTATTCCACTTTTAGATGAAATACAAAAGGATGGTATGAAATATGAAAGATGCATTTGATGTGTTAATGATTACGCATAGTAGTTTATGTAAAGGTTATGAAGGTGCACTGAAATTAATTCTGGATATCGATGATGATGATTTTGGGACATTAAGTTTTGAAAATGCTGAATCTCTGGAAGATTTTTCAGAGAAGATAAAAACTATGATAGATGGAGTCTATAAAGATAGAAATCTGGTAGTTCTGTTGGATCTTCCTGGGGGATCACCTGCAAATGTATCTTTACCATTTATCAATTCATCCAGAAAATTTATTGCGGGTATCAATCTTCCATTTGTTTTAGAACTTATGACTATGAAGAAAAACGGCATTTCCTGGGAAGAACTGAATATAGAAGAAATTTGTGAAAATGCATCCCGTAGTATGGTGTTTTATAACAAATTATTAGATGGAGGTAATGTATGATTAAATTAGTTAGAGTTGACCATCGTCTTCTGCATGGTCAGGTAATCTTTTCCTGGACAAAACAACTGTCAGCAAATTATATTATTGTGGCAGATGATAAAGTGCCTAATGATCCAATAAGTATGATGGCTCTTAGCATTGCTAAACCAGCAGATTGTGAATTAAGCATCATTCCATTTTCTAAAGTAAAGGAAGTTGTGGAAAAGAATGCAGATAAAAATATCATGATTATTGTTAAAGGACCTAAAGAAGCTGTACAGCTTGTTAAAGAATTGCCGGAAGTTACAGAAATCAATTATGGTGGTGTGGCAAAGAAGAATGGTTCTAAGGCATATGGTAAAGCTATCTTCTTGAATGAAGAGGAACTTGCTTCAACTAAAGAGTTGATTTCCATGGGTAAGAAGATCATTATCCAGATGGTGCCTACTTCACCGATTGAACGCGCAAATTTTGAATAATAATATCATAATTAAGGAGAAATATTATGCTAATTAAGGCTATATTATTAGGCTTGGTCTCATTGGTTGCGGTTGTTGACTCCAGATTGATTGGACGCCAGAATATCGGAAGACCTCTTATTTTGAGTACATTGGCCGGCTTAGTTTTAGGCGATATGAAACAGGGAATTATCCTTGGCGCCTCATTAGAATTGATGTCCATGGGCTTTGTGGCTATTGGTGCTGCTGGTCCTCCAAACATGCAACTGGGAAGTGTCATTGCTACTGCGTTTGCTATCCTTTCGGGTGCTACTACAGAAGAAGCTCTGTCACTTGCTATTCCTGTAGCAGTTGCAGGTGAATTCCTGAGTGAACTGATGCGTATGGTGATTGCACAGTTTTCACATTTTGCAGATAAGGCAATTGATGAAGGTAAATTCAAAAAGGCAATTCATGTTCATTTATGGTGGTCCTTTACCTTCAACTGTTTAGTATACTTTGTTCCAGTCTTTTTAGCTGTATATTTAGGAATAGATTTAGTAAGTAACTTTGTGGATGCGATTCCTGAAGTTATTACAAAAGGTCTGACAGTATCCGGTAACTTGTTATCTGCACTTGGATTTGCAATGTTATTAAGTACTATGTTGTCTAAAAAGATGTTCCCTTACTTTATGTTAGGTTTCTTGATTGTTGCTTACTCCGGATTGGATCTGGTTGGCGTAACACTGTTTGCTATCATTTTGGCATACATCTTAGATAAGGTATTCTATGGAAAAGGAGCAAATGTATAATTATGGAACAGAAGAAATTAACAAAAGCAGATTTGCGTAAAGTTTTCTTAAGATCTTTGACAATCATGTGTTCCTGGAACTATGAACGTCAGATGCACATGGGATTCATGTGCGGAATGTCTCCGGTCTTAGATAAATTATATGCAGATGATGAAGAAAGAAAAAAAGATGCGTACAGACGTCATATGGAATTCTTTAACTGTACACCTCAGATGACACCATTTATTATGGGTCTTGTAGCTTCTATGGAAGAGCAGAATGCCAATTCTGAAGAAGGTGATTTCCAGACAGAATCCATTCCTATGATTAAAACAAGTTTGATGGGACCGTTTGCAGGTATTGGGGACAGTTTCTTCCAGGGAACTTTAAGAATCATCACATTTGGTATCGGTTTATCCTTTGCAAAGCAGGGAAGTGTGTTAGGTCCAATCTTGGCTGTAGTATTGTTTGCAATTCCATCATTACTATTTGCGTATAATGCAACTTTCCTTGGATATGAATCTGGTAATAAATACCTTGCAAAACTCTATCAGGGAGGCCTTATGGATCGTGTCATGCATTTCGCTTCTATCGTAGGTCTTTTGGTTGTAGGTGGAATGGTTGCAAGTATGGTAAACATTACTACACCATTACAGTTCCAGAATGGTGGTACATCTCTTGTTCTGCAGGATATGTTAAATACTATCTTCCCTAAGTTATTACCACTTGTATTTACTTTGGGTGTTTACAAGCTTATTCAGAAGAAAGTGAATACTAATGCATTATTAATTGGAATCATTCTGTTTGGATTGGTTATGGGTGGCCTTGGAATTCTCTAGTAACATTTAATCTCTCTTTCAAATATACATAATTTCAGATTTGGAACCCAAAAACAGATGGCAATGCATATTCAGATATGCAAAACCATCTGTTTTTTTATATATTAAGAATTTCAATGCGTCGCATAAGACAAATCCCGGGGGGATTTTCCTCGGGATAATCATTATTATTTCATTCGAGCATGATGAAAACATATGTATATTTTATGTGACCTAATTATGTTTGAATCTAGGTGAATCTATACGATACATATCATGTAAACAGAAGAGGCAAAGAAGATGGTCTTCAGTGTCATCAGGTGTAGTTAGTTGTCTAAGTATAAGGATGTCATGAATAGGCACATTTTCTGTGTAACCACATTTCTCGCATTTCATCAAGACAAACTGCTCTGTAGTATCTGTCATTGTGTCGATATCCTCCTTTAAATGGATTGTCAGAACTGATCTAGTCCATAAGATGACCACATCTGCATTTAAGCATATCATGATTATAGGTGTCTGACACAAAGCTCTGAATCTTAGTTTCTTTAATTTGTATTGTAGATTGGCTTTTCTTTGAGTAAGTGTTCGTTTGAATTTCTGATGCTGTTCTAATAGTTCATGCACTCTGTTAAGTACATCCTGTTCTTTGTTGTTGTAAAAACAATATGACGGTTATGAACATCAACACACATAGCCTGAGCTTTGGCTGCAAGAATTTTTTGATACTTAACACCACAGGAAGTGCAGAATCTTGAATGACACTAATGATTAACAATATTGAAGTTATTGCATTCAGGGCAAACGAAATAGTCAGAGCCTAAATAAAAGGTGTTACATAAAAGAGTTTTTTTACATTATCCAGAACAGCTTCACGAACTTTATCGTGCATGTAGAGATCGTATAGCCATTCATAGTGAGTTCATAAAATATCTTTGATTCTAGGCTTATTAAGGTCATAATTTCTATCATCACATGACAGAGCATTATTAGATGTGTGTTCGGAATAAAGTTCAGTATCAAACATGACTATATTATAAAACAAGCAGAGACTATTGCCTCTGCTCTAATTTAATAGTGTCCCGTAGGGACTTTTTTTTGCTATTTTGATTTGGTTTTTGTGTTCATCATGTTGGAGTTGTCTGTATGAACGACGTAAGTTGCTCTGTCGCATCTGACAATTGTTGATGAATAATGAATTGGCTTATCTTCAAAGTCATAACTGATTTTATTGATGGAAAACAATGGGTCTCCGATGTTACATTTCAAAAGATCCGCATGTTGATTCTGAGCAATGATGCCATCAATTTCTAAAACGGCACGTTTAGGTTGGATATTATAGTCTTTTTCTAATATAGTGTAAAAAGAAAGATCTTTGCTCAGCTTGGTGATGAAGCCAGGGAATTTTTCATCTTCGATATAAATTTTATCGATAGCCATAGGTTCGTTATCTTCCCATACAAGTCTTTCCAGATAGACGACTTTTGTGTTTAAAGGAATGGACAGTTTTTCTGAGATGTCTCCATCCGCATTAAGAAAAGATGCTTGAATAATATCATTTTTAGAAGAATGACCTTTGCTGGAAAGTGTTTCTTTAAATCCGCGAGGTTTATTTAAGTACATCTTTTCTTTTTTATAGGTGATAAAAGTGCCTTTTCCCTGTACCTTTTTTACGTAGCCTTCATCTGAAAGGTTCTGGATGGCTTTACGTATGGTAATTTTACTGACATTGTATTGTTCGCTGAGCTCATTTTCAGTAGGCATCTTTTCTCCGGCGACATATACTTTTGAAACTATTTTGCTTTTTATATCTGCTTCTACTTGCCTATATAGCGGTTTACTGCTATCTAAATTCATAGGTATTTTTCTCCTTATAATCTTTTAACTATATGATTATATCACAATTTATAATCAATTTGGTTATAGAAAATTCTGAAATATGCGATAAATACAGTATATTATTATATTTTTAAAAATTTTGATCTGGAGGAACGGTATGATCAAGTGCTCATCTGATTTTGCTTTGTGTATAATGAATGCAAAGTTCTTAAATGGTCACAAGGATATGTAGGTGCAAGAAGGCAAGTATATCAATAGATATGAAGTTCTATTCACATTGGCAAAAGAGTATACAGGCTGTGATACACAGGAAATTCTATTATCAATCAAGAAAAGAATGCATCAAATCACAGATTTCTTCCGTATTGTTGAGATGAAGAAAGATGATCTTTTCGGCTATAAGTATTTACAGCCTGTTCGTGTCACAAGGCGCTGCTTTCACTTCGTTCAAGTTATCGCTTTTGACTCTTGCTAGCACTCAAAGGGATTTTGATTTTTTGATTTATTTTTCTCTTTTGCCTTTTGCTTGTTTATATGCTAATTTTTATGCTTTAAAAAATGAATTTGAGTACTCTTTTACACTAATTCTATCCATTGTTATATCGTGCATTTCCAGCCGATACATATTGGAACGCAAGACAAATTTATGAATATACACAAGATGCAGATGCAGCATGTGCAATCAGTGGAGCCATAAATGGAATCTATGTAAGCATTAAGGATATAGTCGAATAAGAGAATATCCTTTTTAAGTGTAGAATGGTTTTCGCTTTCTGTTATATTTACTATATATTCTGATTGTAGTTTAAAATACAGTTAGAATTTGTGGAGAATCTGCCCTTCAACATTATATTTGGGTGTGAAAATGATGTGATATTTACACACATCTATTTTGTATAACATTTCTTTGATACCATTCGCATAGCATGTGTTTTTTTGCTTTGTACTTTGTATTCAACTAGTTAGAGCAAAAAGCGTAAAATAAAAGAAAATTGGCAACTTACTATAAAAAAGTTCCAATTTTATGATAATTTAAAAATCTTGAGTTTTAGATACATTTTATTTTCTTTTCCTTAAATAAAAGAATTAATTCTTGTTTTTTTGAAGGTATATATAGTATATATTTTTTTTCTTTTTTGTTATCCATCATTAAAAATACTCCATCTTTTACAATCATATAATTTGTAAACTCGCTCAAATCTTTAATAATAGTTTTATTTGGTAAGACACCAATGATTTGTTTGTCGGTGATTTCAATTTCAATAATAGAATTAGGATTAAGAATACCAGATGAAATGGATTCAGGAATCATTATCTTTTTTCTTAAAGAAATAATAGTATGTATAGTTACAATAAAAAGGAAAAAGTCAAAGATACATAAGAAATAGATGTGATTTAATAAATTAAAAACAAAATCTGCAAATATTGCAATAAAAGGTATGGAGTACAATAAGTATTGATATTATCTAGGAATATTAAGTAATAATAATGGAGCATATTTTTTTACATGACTCATTTGTTCTTCTATAGTTGAAGTTGTTCTAAAATTCATAAAAATTTTATCCTCCTAGTTACAATGAATTATAGCATACATGATTGGCTCTAGAAGGTTTCACCAAATCGTCTTATGCGATATTTTGCCCTCTTATGCATGATATAAGCATTATCTATTTAACATCATATATAATCAAAATAATACATACATTCAAAAAATCGAACCGATCATTTAATTTTGGAAGTCAGTTCTTATTAATATATAATTGTCATATATGTATGTAGTGATCATGAAAATGCTCAGGACATATATAAAGAATTGACTGGGTAATTAAAGAAAACAATTTTTGAAGCAACTTTCTGCATGTTCACTCATCATACAGATTAGGGGGAAAGAGTTATGTTGAATGTATTGATTATTGATGATGATTTAAAAGATTCTAAAGATCTTGAAAAGTTATGCATCCATTATTTTAATAAACGTAATATTGATTACAAGATCAGTATTGAATTAAAGTTAAATGAGAATTTGGATACCCTTTCTAATGTAGACATATTATTTTTGGATGTAGAAATCGGAAATAATAATGGAATTGAATTTTCTAAAAAGCTTAGAAAAGTTTATCCGGAATTAATAATCATCATTACTTCTAAATATTCACAGTATTTGATTGATGGGTATTCTATCGATGCCAAACGATATTTTTTAAAACCAATTGATGAAAATATATTTAATGAAGAAATGGAGAATGTACTAGGTGCGACATTTCAAAAATATATGGGGTTCTATGATTCTAAAATTGCACCATATAAAATTCACTATGATAAGATTCTCTATGTTGAATTTTTAAATCGTGCAACTGTACTTCACTTTTTAAATGGAGTTCAAATAAAAACAAGTTATCCTTTGAAATATTGGATTGAAAAATTAACAGAATATGGCTTTGCGCAACCTTATAAATGTTATGTGGTAAATCTTAAATATATTTCTGGTATTAGTAAAGATGAAAGAGATCTTTTCTTATCGAACAATGAGAAAATTCCTTTGTCAAAATTTTATAAAAAGACCTTTATTGACAATTATTATAGATCTTTATTTAAATCATTATGATGTTAATATCAGTATCTTTAAATTTATTGTTCTTAACACTTTTTATCAGGTCTTTTAGTGAATTCAAAAATAATAAATTTGTATTGCCAACATATATTATAGTCGTTTTAATTCAGTGGTATTTAAATCAGAATGGAATGACATTTTATGGCCGATGGATTATTCTACTTTTGAATCTATGTTACATTATGTTTATGTACAAAGGTAAAATATCAAAAAAATTGATTTATTTTATTTTTGTTTATTTTATTTTCGCAATTTCAGAATTAGTATCGATTCTACTTTTAGAGATTTTTAATGTTGTTAGTGCACCAATAGATGTACATTCATCTACATATTTAATTGTGATTTTAACAACACAGATTATTTCGTATACAATAGGATTTACATTGTCAAAGTTCTATCATGATAAGAATACAGTCAAGTTTACATACATTGTGTTGATTCCGATTATTTTCCTTTTAGGGATTGCTTTATGTTACAAAGATTATCGTGAAATCCTACAGAAGAATCAAATATTCTTGAATGTTTTCTTCTTTTTAACAATTCTAATCTTCATTTCATTTTTAATTCAATATGGTTTTATTCACAATTTACAGATTAAAGAGGAACTGAAATTAGAAAAAATGGAGAATGAATTTAATGCTATAAAATTTGATATGATGGATAGAAACTATAAATCAAATTTTAATTTTATGCATTCGTTACTGCATGAAATCACGACATTAAAAAATAGGATAGAAAAATCAGAAAATCAGGCGGAATATGCACAAAGTATAGATGCAATAGAAAAAATTGTATTGGAAAATTTTAATCAGATTTATTCGAATAATATCGCAATGTCTGTAGTTTTAAATGAGTACAAAAGTAAATTAAAAAATAGACACATAAAACTTTCGATGAATCTTCCAACAGATATTTTTTCAAATATTAAATATGATGAACAAATCAATTTGTATCTATGCTTATTTGATGTGATTTGTGAAAAAATTAAAGAAAATAGTGTTCTTAGCATACAAGGTTGTTCAACTAAACTACAGGATGTGATTAAAGTTGTTTTTGAATCACAAGAACAATATGTTGAGTTTGGTAAACTATTCAAAGAATCTTCATATATTCAAACTTATTCATTTGAAGAAAATGGACATTTCAATGGACTTATCATATATAAGAAGTAGAAAAAGTATAGACTTATAATGGTGCCTACATCCTAGTAGGTACTTTTTTCTTTTCATCTTTATTGAAAAAGAATAAAATAATCAAAAAAGGAGAAGTCCAATGACAGAATTTTATGAACAAGTAAAAGAGAGATTGATGCGCTACGCAAGAATCAATACAGAATCCGATCCACATAGTACAAGTGTTCCTACTACATCTTGTCAGCATGATTTAGCTAGTGTTATTTATGAAGAGCTTCAAAAAATTGGGGCTACTAATGTATATTATGATAAAGATACATGTGTAGTATATGGATCTTTAGAAGCGAATGTAAAAACGGGTAGAGCCATTGGTTTTGTGACACATATGGATACAGCTCCAGATGCGAGTGGTAAAGATGTGAAGCCTTGGGTGCTAGAAAACTATGATGGAAAGGACATTGTTTTAAATGCTGAAAAAGATATTGTGATGTCTCCTAATGTATTTCCAAATCTGAAACAATATATTGGGCAGGATTTGATTTTAACCGATGGTACAACACTACTTGGAGGCGATGATAAGGCAAGTATTGCAGCTGTCATGACGTTGTTGGAATATTTAGTAAAACATCCAGAAATTAAGCATAATTTTATTTCTGTCGCATTTACACCAGATGAAGAAGTAAGTGGACTTGCTAAAGATTTAGATTTAGAACGCTTTAAATCACCCATCGCATATACGCTAGATGGAGATCATTTGGGCTATTATATGGACGAAACATTTAATGCGAGTCTTTCAACGATTGAGATTCATGGTATTTCAGTACATACAGCTACCGCAAAAGGCATTATGAAAAATGCGGTGGATATTGGAAATGCATTCTTAAATAAATTACCGGCATTAGAAAAACCACAATATACCCAAGGAAGAGAAGGCTTTTATCATGTGGTGAGTTTTAATGGAGATTGCGAATATGCCAAGATTGAAATCAATGTTCGTGATCATGATAGTTTACAGTTTGATATTCGAAACAATACATTAAAGATGATTGTGGATATGTTAAATGAAGAGTATGGACAAGGTACTGTAAATATTACACAAAGAATTCAATATCGTAATTTAAAAGAAGTGATTGATCAAGTACCATTTATGATTCCATATTTGAAACAAGCCATTGAAAGTGTAGGATTAACCCCTCAAACAGAACCATTTAGAGGAGGAACCGATGGCTCAGCCTTATCTCATAGAGGACTTCCTTGTCCTAACTTATCAGCGGGATATGAGAATGCGCATGGACGTTTTGAATATGTTCCCATTCAATCGATGGAAAAGAATGTGGAAATCTTATTGAATCTAATTGATATATATGCGAAATGTGACTGTTAAAAAGGTCACATTTTTTGGTTGCGTACTGTTTGAATTTTTAGTATAATACACTCAGTCGCAGAGATGGTGAAATGGCAGACACGCTGTCTTCAGGCGGCAGTGCGAGAGATCGCGTGAGGGTTCAAATCCCTTTCTCTGCACCATATAAATTATGCCGACTTAGCTCAATTGGTAGAGCAACTGACTTGTAATCAGTAGGTTGTGGGTTCAATTCCTATAGTCGGCACCACTTAAACAATATACAGCCTTAATGGCTGTTTTTTATTTTTCTTCTTGTTGTATAATGAATATAAAGAAATATGCATATCAAGGAGAAATAATAATATGAAAGAAGTATTTGAAGTGGGTCTTGATATCATTAAAAAGATTCAAGAAACACAGTCTGAAAAATTAGAACAAACCGGTCATTTAATGGCCCAAGCGTTTATGGATGGCCATAAGTTTTTTGTGAGTGGAAGTGGACACTCTCATACAATGGCAGAAGAGATGTATGCTCGTGCAGGTGGCTTAGCTTTTGTGGTTCCCATTTTGACAAGTGAACTTACAATGACGGAGCATCCGACAAAGAGTTCACATATTGAAAGACTTAGTGGTTATGCCAAAATCTTAGCAGAGTTATATGGTATATCTTGTGGTGATGTCGTTTTGATCGCATCCAATTCTGGGCGTAATGCCTATCCAATCGAACTTGCACTTGAAGCTAAAAGTCGTGGTGCACATGTAGTTGCCATCACAAGTATGAAACATACAACTGCTCAATCTTCTCGTCATTCTTGTGGAAAGAATTTGTACCAAATTGCAGATATTGTCATTGATAATTGTGGAGAAGTTGGAGATTGCGCTTTATCTATTGATGGCTTGGATGCCAAACTTTGTCCAACATCGAGTATGGCCAATTCTTTCATTGCGCAATGCATCAATGTGGCATGTGCAAAGTATTTGATTGAACACAACGTAGAAGTACCTGTTTTTTCATCTTTAAACTGTGATGGTACGGAAGAAAGAAATGACAAATTATTTAAAAAGTATACGCGTATGTATTAGAATAAGGAGATGAGGTGCTTATGAAGAAAAGAAATTTATGGATATATATATTTGGAATCACAATCATCATTATTGGATTGATTAAATTGGATACATTAATTTCTATGGTATCTATATTATGGAATGCATGTAGAGTTTTAGTGTTTGGAGCTATGATGGCTTTTGTGATTAACTTGGTTATGGCTAAGATTGAAAAGTGCTTAGGTTTTATGAAGAAAGGAAAGCGTGCAACAAGCCTACTTCTTTCTTTGATTTTAATTTTTCTTTTTGTGTATTTCTTAATTACACTCGTTGTTCCATCATTAAGTGAAGCCATTGGAGTGATTGTGGCTGTGTTGCCAAAATATTTTGAGAATACACAGAAATTTATGGTGAATTTATTTGAGAATAATCCACAGCTTGCGGAATCTATTAATAACTTAGATATCAACTGGAAAAATTTGATTCAATCCGGTATTAATGTTCTTTCAACCGGTGTTACCAATGTTGTGGGTACTACATTTAATGTTGTAACCATTATTGTGAATAGTGTATTTAATTTTGTATTGATGTTTATTTTCGCAATCTATGTTTTATTAGAGAAGGAAAGATTTGTTCAGTTGTATCACCGTTTAACGAATCTATATCTAAGCGAAACTGTGAAACGTAGAATGGATAAGTGTTTGAATATTATTAATCAAACATTTAGTGCTTTTATAGGTGGACAATGTATTGAGGCAACAATTCTAGGGACGCTATGTACATTGGGTATGATTATACTACGTATGCCATATCCGGCTATGATTGGAACATTAGTTGGAGTTATTAATATTATTCCGATGATTGGAGCTTATATTGGTGGGGCGATTGGTATGTTTATGGTATTTACTGTAAGTCCAATTATGTCTCTTTGGTTCTTATTATATTTATGTATTCTTCAACAAATCGAAAGTAATGTGATTTATCCACATGTTGTTGGAAATTCAGTAGGATTACCAGGAATCTATGTCATGATGACTGTTGTGATTTTTGGATCTTTAGCCGGTATTCCAGGTATGTTTCTAGGAATTCCAACAATGGCAAGTGTGTATAAAATAGGTGTTTTATATCTAAATCGAAAAGAACGTTTAAAAGAAATGAATGGATGACGAAAAGTCGTCCATTTTTTCTTGTATGCATGATATAATGTTGTGGCAAAGGAGATCAGTTATGTTTGATGAAATTCATGAAGAGTGTGGTGTGTTTGGTGCATATCGCGTAGATAATGCAGCAAGTATTACGTATTATGGTTTGCATTCCTTGCAACACAGGGGTCAGGAAGCGAGTGGTATTGCCGTTTCAGATGGCGAAAATATCACTTTACAGAAAGGAAAAGGCTTGACTGTAGATGTTTTTCAAAGAGAAAAATTAGACTCTATGGTCGGAAGATTGGCTGTTGGACATGTTCGTTATAGTACAGCGGGCGGTCAGGAAAATGAAAACATTCAGCCAATTGTATCAAAGGGACATAATGGAAGTTTAGCTATCGTTCATAATGGACAGATTGTTAACGAAAAAGAGCTTCGTATTGAACTTGAAAATGAAGGGGCTATTTTCCAGGGAACAAGTGATAGTGAAATTATTCTTCACTTGATTCAGAAACAAAAAGGTACTTTAAAAGAACGTGTTATGAAGACTGCAAATCGTATTGAAGGTGCATTCTCTTTCTTAGTTATGAATGAGGATACTATTTATGCGGTTCGTGATCGTCATGGTTTAAGGCCTTTAAGTTATGCCAAAAGTAAAGATGGCTACGTAATTAGTAGTGAAACATGTGCTTTTGAAGTTATGGGAATTTATGAAAGTGTGGATTTGAAACCAGGAGAAATCGTAGAGTTCCATAAGGGTATCGTGAAACATGAATTTTATTCAACAAATACAGATAACCATATGTGCGCAATGGAGTACATTTATTTCGCAAGACCAGATAGTGTAGTGGAAGGTATCAATGTACATGCGTTCCGTAAGGCTACAGGATCTATTCTTGCTAGAGAAGATAAAGATTTACATGCGGATATCGTTATTGGTGTTCCAGACTCATCTTTATCAGCAGCCATTGGTTATGCAGAAGAGGCGGGTATTCCATTTGAAACTGGATTGATTAAAAACCGTTATGTAGGACGTACATTTATTCAACCTACACAGGCGATGCGTGATCGTAGTGTTCGATTAAAATTAAGTCCTGTATCTAGCGTGGTTAAAGGAAAATCAATTGTTATGATTGATGATTCGATTGTACGTGGTACGACTTCAAGAAGAATTGTTCAATTATTGAAGGACGCAGGAGCTACCCAAGTGCATGTTCGTATCGCTAGTCCAGTCATCACGAGTCCATGTTTCTATGGTGTAGATACTTCTACAAAGGATCAATTGATTGGTGCTCAGATGAGTGTAGAAGAAATTCGTGACTACATTCATGCGGATACATTACGTTTTATGACCGAAGAAGAAATGAAGGAAGCTACGCATGGCGTTGGTTTATGCTTGGCATGTTTTAATGGAGAATATTGTACAAAATTGTTCTCATATCAAGAAGAATTGGATAAATAATTATGACTATAAAGTGTTTGGCTTTTGATTTAGATGGAACTTTACTTTTAGACGAATCGAAAAGAATGGATCCAAGAACGGTGGATTCGATTCAAAGGGCGATGGCACAAGGTATGCACGTTGTGATTGCGTCGGGTCGAGATAAAAACGGATGTAAATTTGTATATGAACCATTGGGATTAGAAAATGGAAATCATTTTTTGGCATTGGTAAACGGGCAAGTTGTATATGATTTTGAAAATAAAGAATATGATTTGGATGATGTATTAACGGCAGAAGATGGAGTTAAGATTCAGAAAGTTTGTAAGCAATTTGGTGTAGAGGGAATTTTTCAATGTGGATATGATTTTTATAGTTACATATCTTCATTGAATCGTGTAAAGAAAAAAGTCAAAAATGCTATTTTAGGAGAGCCAGATGATTATGGCTTGAAGGATGGCAAAGAAAATCGTAATTTTATTGATTTGCCTTTTGAAGAAATTCGTTTGACGCAAGATATCAATAAAGTGATTATGGTGCATTCTCCTAGATTCTTTGAAAAGAATTTTGAGGGAATTAAAGCGGCTTTAAGTGATTATGATGTATTGTTGATTGGCCCAGATTGGCTGGAGATTATGCCAAAACATGTCAATAAGGCGAGTGCATTGTGGAAAATCTGTGATAAGCTTGGAATCAGCATGAATGAGGTCATGGCTTTTGGGGATGCACAAAACGATTTGAAGATGCTTCAACAAGTAGGTATTGGTGTAGCTATGGGGAATGCGATGGATGAAGCTAAGTATGCAGCTACTGTAGTTACGGACACCAATATGAATAATGGTATTGGAAAAGTCATTGATGCTTTGTTGGTGGGCAAAGAAATGGACTTACGCAAAGGCTTGTTATAGAATGGAATCAGATAAGGAGGAACCTTGTATGAAAATTGTAAACACAGAAGAATTTAACGCATTAATGAATGAAGATGCAGTTTTAGTCGACTTCTTCGCAACTTGGTGTGGACCATGTAAAATGTTGACACCGGTGCTTGAATCAGTCGCAAATAAATTAGATGGAAAAGTAAAAATCGTAAAGGTGGATGTGGATGAAAGTCCAGATTTAGCTCAAAGATTTGGCATTATGTCTGTTCCAACAATGATTCTATTTAAAAAAGGACAACAAGCTGCAGCATTCTCAGGATATATGCCTGAGGCAATGTTGATGCAAAATATTGAAAGTAAACTATAGGATGATTCGTCATCCTATTTTCTTTAGGGGGAAAATATGTATTATATCGCATATGGAAGTAATTTAAACAAAGAAGAAATGAAGCAACGATGTAAAGATGCGAAGTTTGTATCTTTGGCAAGACTTGAAAACTATACACTTACATATCGTGGAAATCCTGGACGAGCTTATCTTACGGTAGATAAGAAACAAGGAAATTTTGTGCGAGTAGCTGTATGGGATGTGAGTGAAAATGATAAGAAGAGTTTAGATGAATATGAAGACTATCCATACTTATATGATTGTTTTGAAGAAAAGGTATTATTAGAAAACAATGAAACAATCACTGGCTTTATCTACCAAATGTATGATCGTTTTCCAATATGTAAACCGAGCGATTCGTATATGGAACGGTGCAAACAAGGATATCGCGATATGGGGTGGGATTCTTCAATTTTAGATTTTTAATGAATTTTAAAGTTTGGTGTGTCATAATAGAAGGAAAATAAGGGGACTTTAAAATGAAAAATTGGAGATACTTAATTTTAAGTTTAGTTTTATCCTTGTTCATTCATTACTACGTCACAGCTGTTTTAATGGAAATTTTTGGCATGGGATGGTATCCAATTCAATTTGTCGTATGGTGTATTGAACTGGTCGTTATATATGATGCGTTGATGTTTTTTACGAAAAACTGGAATGTAAAACATCGAGCCATGTTTTTCTTTGCGTATTATTTGTTTTTAATTATTGCCCTATTAATTCGCTATGATCAAGGTATCAGTATTATTCAGTTGAATCCATTTGCGTGTCTTAGAGAAATCTATTATGGTTCTTGGACAGAGTGGATCGTATTCGCATTTAATATTGGATACTTTATGTTTATGCCATGGGTGAATGGACTATTTATTTCATCAAACAAAGAAAACTTCATTGTTTCTGTGTTCATTGGTTTTCTGTGTGAATTTATGCAGTTGATCTTTCATAGAGGCGTATTTGATTTAGGGGATATTTCTCTATATGTAGTTGGAATCTTGTTGGGGCTTTATGTAAAAGAAAAGTACCATGTTCATTTAAAAGAAAAGAGTGAAGTACATGACAATTAAATCTGTAGCGATATTCGGTGCGGGAGCTGTTGGCTCCTATTGTATTTATGGTTTATCAAAGTGCGATATACAATTAAGTGTCATCGCAAAAGATGAGCGAAATGAGAGATTAAAAAAGAATGGTTGTTTAATAAACAATATCATTTATCGTCCTAAAGTATTAACGCCTGAAGAAGCACATGGTGTAGATCTACTCATTGTATGTTTAAAATACAATGCTTTACCAGATGCTTTAGAAGATATTAAACAAATTGTAGATGAACATACTTTAGTCATGTCTTTAATGAATGGTGTGGATAGTGAACAAATTATTGGAAATCAGATTGGTATGCAGCATATGGTGTATTCATTGATTAAAGTTGCAAGTCATAAAGAAGGTAATGGATATGTATTTGATCCAGAAACAACGATTGGAATTGTGCTTGAAAAAAATGAGGAAATCGATGAATTGTTGAGTCAAAGTGATTTACATTATCGAATGACTTCATATATTCAGGAAGAAATATGGAGTAAGTTTCGCTTAAATGTAACGAAAAATTTACCTCAAGCTATTCTTGGCGCTGGAGTTGGATGTTACTCGGATAGTGATCATGCGAAAGCTATACAGTCTGGATTAAAGGATGAATTAGAGGCTATCGCAAAAGCTAAAGGTATTGATATGTCAAAGGCTGATCCAAGTGCTACACGAGGCAGTGCAGTGCCTAAAACGGCCAGATATTCTACACTGCAGGATTTGGATGCCAAAAGGCATACGGAAATTGATATGTTTTCGGGAGCAATAATGAAGATGGGAAAAGAACTGAATATTCCAACGCCTTATAATGAATTTGTATATCATATCATCAAGGCTATGGAAGAAAAGAATGATGGTTTGTTTGAGTATAAATAAAGAAGTGATTTGACTCACTTCTTTTCTTTTAGAATGTAAAATGTATTTTTTCCTTTACCATGTTGACTGATTTGACCTTCTTCTTTCATTCTGTTTAATCAGTTTTTTTTAACCATTCTACCCATACTAATCAATAAATGAATTTGTTTTCTTATTTTTGCATACAATCCTTCTTAATGATAATGAACAAGTAAAAGAAGATTGACAGAGAATAGAATATTGCATATTTTAATAATAAAAGATGGGAATGCTTATGTTGATGTTTGAATTGGAGGTGTTGATAATGAAGGATTATGTTGCGTATTTGGATAACAAAAAAAGAATTACTCTTAGAGGAGCGACTTATCAATATTACAATGTTAAAGAATATGGAAATGGTTGTATTATTCTCGAACCTCGGGAATTGTCAGTGTCAAAGAGCATTTCATCTAGAACCTTGGCAGATATGGATCGTGCGGTAAGTAATTTTAAACGTGGAGATGTTTCTTCGGCCATTGATTTGTCGGATTTTTCAAAGGAATAATAAATGAATGAAAAAGAAGTGATGTTACTCACTTCTTCTTAGTCTAGATTGTATAATTTCTTGTATTTTTTGATTAAATAATCTGTGTAATAGTCTGGATTGAATGGTTCACCACTTACTTCTTCTACGATTTCAGCCATAGATTTACTTGCGGCATAATGGTGTACATTTTCTTTTAACCAGTCTGTAATCTTTTCAAAATGATTTGTTAGCAGGGTTTCTTCTACATCAAATTGTTTTTCCATGGTTGCATACAATTGTGCAGCATAAGCACTACCCAATGCGTATGTTGGGAAGTATCCTAAATAGCCCGTAGACCAGTGCATATCTTGTAAGACACCTTCTTTATAGTTTGCAGGACGAACACCTAAATATTCTTCGTATTTATCAGCCCATAGTTCTGGTAACTTATCATAGTCTATGTTGCCTTTCGCAATTTCTTTTTCAATTTCATAACGAACCATAATGTGTAATGGGTATGTCAATTCATCCGCTTCTGTACGAATCAAAGCGCATTCTGTTTTATTGATCATGCTGACTAACTCGTCAACAGACACATCTTTAAATTCTGGGAATAAATTTACTAATTGATTATAGTTTGCTTGCCAGAATGCATGACTTCTACCAACGTGGTTTTCTAAGAAACGAGATTGCGATTCGTGTGCAGCTGAACCAACAGCTTGTGTTAGCATGGTTCCTTCAAAAGCAGGATCCATTTGTAGTCCATAAAGAGCGTGTCCATATTCGTGTACAGTTGAAAGGATAGCACTTAAGAATTGATCTGGATAATAGTGTGTTGTGATACGACTATCGTTGCTTGAGAAGAAATCTGTGAATGGGTGTTCTGTCGTTGAAAGGTATACTTTACCAAAATCTACTTTCATGAAGTCACAAATAACATCCATAAATTTTTCTTGGCGATCCACTGCATAAGTTTCATGAAGTAAGTCATCATTGATTTGTGGTTTGTTTTGGATTTCATGAATCAATGGAACTAATTTTTCCTTAACATTATTAAAGAATGCATCATATTTTTCTTGTGTCATTCCTTTTTCATAACGATCCAATAATACATCATACGCATTATTTCCATTAAACTTAGGGTCATATTCTAAAAGGTGTAAAGTCTCTTTCATGATGGCTTGTAAATGAGGTTTGAAGTGTTCATAGTTATCTGCTTCTTTAGCTTCATGCCAAGCAAGTTCACTATCGGCTTTGACTTTGACATAGTTAGCATATACATCACTTGGAATGTTTTCAGATTGTGCTAAGGCTTCAAGGCGATAGTCGACTTCTTTCTTTTCCAAACTTCCTTCTGGCAATGTTTTTGCGTATTCCTTGATCTTTTGAATGGTTTCTGGATCATTTTCAATGATGAATGCTTGTTTAGATAGTCTAGACAACATTTCATTTGAATAAGGAATTCCTTTCTTTGGTGCAATTGTCATTTGTTCAAAATAGATTGTTGAGAATGCCAATGAGAAGGCATCTAATGTTCTTTCGTATTCTTGATAGAATGGTTCAAATTTTAACATGGTTAAATCCTCCTGCTTGTATTGTAACACAAAGAAAAGAATAGTCATTATATAATGAAAGCGAATTTTCAAAATGGTGATATAATACAAAAAAAAGGAGTAAAGAGTATGGACGCAATTTTTAATCGTACGAGTATAAGAAAATATAAACAGGAAGCATTAAAGAAAGAAGAGATTGATTTAATTTTAAAGGCTGCATTTAGTGCTCCTAGTGCTAGAAATAGTCAGCCTTGGCAATTTATTGTCGTTCAAAACAAAGATACATTAAAGGATTTAAGTCAAATGACACCCTATGCATCTTTTCTAAAAGATGCAGCTATGGGAATGGTTGTTTGTGCGGATAAAAATAAGAATGATAGTTTGGATTATTGTCAACAAGATTTGGCAGCGGCTACAGAGAATATGTTGATTGAAGCGAAAAGTTTGGGCATTGGTTCATGCTGGCTGGGTGTGTATCCGAATGAAGAGCGTTATTTGGCTTTAAATCAATATTTTAAATTGCCAAAAGGAATTGTTCCAATGTGGATGATTTCATTTGGATATATAGATCAAGAAGAGGCTGTAAAAGATAAATTTGATAGTTCGAAGGTGCATTATGAAAAGTATTAATATTGTAGAGTGTAAGAATGAGGACGATTTAAAAGAAGTAGCTATTCTTGCCGAAAAGATTTGGCATGAATTTTTTCCTGGAATCATTTCAGAAGCACAAATTGATTATATGGTAGAACAGTTTCAGAGCTTTGATGCCATGCAAGACCAAGTAAAACATCAGCAGTATCATTATCATAAGGTATATGAAGGTGATGAGCTAGTTGGATATATTGGGTTGCAGAATCAGCCGGATCGTTTATTCTTGTCTAAACTGTATTTAAAGGATTCAGCTAGAGGAAAGCACTATGCGACTGAAATGGTTGAGTATGTAAAGAAGCAGGCAGAAAAGTATTGTTACCCATCTATTTGTTTGACTTGCAACAAATATAATAAACATAGTCTAGCTGTATATGAGAAGTTTGGTTTTCAATGGATTGATTCTGTACAGACAGATATAGGCAATGGATTTATCATGGATGATTACATCTTGGAATATCGATTAAATCGTATAGTAGTTACGCATGAAAAATAAAATGGCTTAAATAAACAAAATCGGAAACTCTA
>ENA-ORTS01000656-ORTS01000656.1-human-gut-metagenome-genome-assembly--contig:-NODE-656-length-27229-cov-13.908663_pt1 | contig 27229 bp, 37 predicted proteins | sample MGYA00241911_ERZ509186 | MGnify/ENA primary metagenome ERZ509186 (study PRJEB26280, sample SAMEA2338852) | human gut metagenome | biome: human gut; feature: human-associated habitat; material: faeces...
AGTCCATTACTACCTTCTTCTTGAATTCATAACTGTATTTTGACATAAAAATACCAACCTCCAAAGTTAGATTTTTTAGGTCTAACTTTTGGGGGTCGGGTCACTTCTTACTTAGCTAGTGTGGGGCTAAACTTATGTATTATTACTCTGACACCTCCGGCAAGCCTGCAACACTGGTAAGAATTGATAAAATACCAGCCAATGCACTTGCCGAGGCGACCACAACCCAATTCACATCGCTTAACACTGCAGATACACCGATAACCGAAATTGCAGTTTGAGCAACGGTTTTTACTGCTCTTACGCCTGCGCATTTTGCCCACGATTTCCAATTTGTAATTTTTTTCATATTATTACCTTCTTATTTTTGCTCAAGGTCTGCAATTCTGTGATTTGTGACCTTGATTTCTTCGTCCATAACAGCTGAATTTTTTTCAAGATTAAACACTCGCTCTTGCAAATGATTATATTTATCTTGCTTATGTTCAAGCTGATCTAACCGATACACTATAAGAGATTTAGTGCTTTCATTGTCTGCTTTGAGCTTTTTACGATTTGAAGCATTAATGAGAAGTTGACATATAATGCTACTGCTTGCAATGATTAATGATGTAATTATTTCTGTTGACATACTACACCTCGTTAAGTTAAAGTAATCTGCAAACCGTCAATCTTAGCGCCGAAAAGTCCTGCGTAGCCATCCTGATTACTGTCTTTTTCTGTATTATGCTGCCAATCAAAGAATTTCTGACCTTGCTTGCGTACACGATATGTAGCTTTATAATTGCCGACTCCCTCAAACTCAACCTGTAAGCCGTCAATAACCTTTCCTTTGATACCCGCATAGCCATTGACATTATCGTTAATGTCATAATCAGTTACCCAAGGCAACCAATCTCCGTTAAGCAAATGCACTCTGTACTTGATGTTGCCCTTGCTGACCTTTACTGCAACTGCCGAAATAGCTTGCTTTTTCCTTCCTGCGATATTTGAGAGTCCTTTGATTTCATCATACCATTTGTTATCTGCATAAACTCTGTATGTCAAGGTTGGCTTTTTAAGTTCTTTATTTTCCTCGGCTTTTTCGCCAAGTTTATTCCAAAACTGTTCTCTGAACAGTCTGTCTTTCTGTTGTGAGCCACACCAAAAAGCAGGACATAATTTGCCGTTTGCATCATAATGTCTAATAACTCTTTCTTTAGAAATGTTATACTTTTTCATAAGTCCTTTTGTAAGTGCGATAACATTTTCAAGTGTCTTGCCTGTGCATTCTGTTGTTGAACCTGCAATTTCAATTCCGATTGAGCGACAATTAATATCCCAGTCGCCTGCATGCCAAGCAATATTTTTATCAGCAACCGAGCGAACAACAGTTGTATCATCAACAAAATAATGTGCAGATGTTTCAACTGCATTATTCTTAAAGTAGTTACCGTTGTTTTCTGCTGTGTCGCCGTTGTTGCCGGTGTAATGAATAACAAGCGTATCAATTTCCGAAGATTTTCTGTTGCTCTCTGTGAAATTACCTTTATTGCACCATATTTCTTTAAATTTATAAGACATATATTAAACCTCCCATACAGCCATAACGGCGTTATAATATTCCTCTGAAAGCTCGGCTTTAAGTATTTCTCTGTCGTTTTCACAATTCATATATGCGTTGCGGACATTCTCTCCGACCTGCATTTCTGTGCCGTCGATAACAACAAACTTCTGTCTTAACACACTCACGCTGTCCTTTGTAAGCATATCAAGCGTGATTTTTTCTTTGATTTCCATAGTGATTCGCTCCTTATTTGATTATGTATGTAATAATGAAATTCATTTTTTCATCCTCTGCAAATTTATCGGACGGTGAACTTATGTAAATCCACGAACCGTCTATTCTCACATTACGCAATTTATTCTTTGTAGAATATACGGCAATACTTGCAAGTTTACTTTCTGTTTTTGACGGGAACGGCAAACCCACCATTTGCAAATAGTTTCTATCCGCCGACATACTTGTAATATTTACAGACACAGTAACTGTGTTGCCGTTCTTTGCGTAAACGAAGTTTCCCTCACTGCCCTCATAAATTGTCTGCGCCGGAGATAATTCTCCCGAACCGATTTCGTTATTCGCCGCATCATATTTGTTTGCAAGCGATTTTTCTATATCGGCTTTGTTCTGCACAACGGTCTGCCTAAGCGAATTAACACTGTTATACACAGTGCCGCTTGTAATATAATTAGGACTATTATATTTTGGTTCCGTATCGAATGGCCTTTTGTCAAGCTTATAGCTAAGCGCCTTGGACACATATGTTTTTGTATATGCGTCCTCAATGCCATACCCTTCCAAGGTTGTCGCCTTATCCGCCTTGAGATTAACCTTTAAACTTACGCTTTCATCAAGTTCTGTTATTTCATTATCAATGCCAGCAAGTCTATTGCTCAAATTCTCATATGTTCCACGAGCGTCATACACTTCTTTAACTGTTTCAGCGATAGTTCCATATGTTTTCTCTGAAATTTTAGCGCTATCAGCGATAGAAGAAGTCACTTGAATCTTGAGCGGAATAGGTGTATTTACAATCACTGTTCCGTCTTTTACAATGTTAAGTTCTATGCTGAGATATCCATATCTGCAATTGAAATTCTCAAGTGGAATAGTAACTATATTGTTTGTGACTGTGCAATCAACTGCATTATTGACTAAAACATCATCAATAACAAAAATCGCAGTAACTGTGCAACCGCTTATATCGAGTTTTTCTCCACTTGCAATTATCGTTACATCAAGATATCTTGTCTTTTTGTCATTAATATTGACAATACCTGCAATTCGCTGCTCGTTGCGACTGTTGATGTCAATTGTAGCAGGAATATGTTTAAGTTCCATTATCTTCTAAATCTCCTTTTGATTTTTAAAAAATCAGACATCTTGAGATTAACTTCTCCTATGCCGATTTCTGTGTATTTTTCGCTAATGCTGTCATATACTGTTTTTGTGATTTTGCTTTCAATTTCTGAACCATCTTTATTAATTATTGCCACTTTGTCACATAGGCTGCAATTTTTCAGCGCCTCAAGTTCAGATTCAAGAGTGACTGTTATATTTACATATTCAGCTATTTGTTCTGCATCTTGTAAATATTCTTTAACTGCGTCTTCAAGCATAGTTCTTACTTCGCTGAAGTTATAACCAGTCTGTGGATCGACTTTAGTTCTTGTTATTTTACTTGAACAATCGAACAGATATGTTTTCTTTAAAGTCGCATTTAGATTTGTAAGGTAAGGTTCAGTAGCTGTAACTGTTACTTTTTTGCCGTCTGCTGTTTCGCATTCTGCGTATGGCATGATGTGCGTGTAATATTCATTAATCGAATTAACTTGTTTAAATTCAGATATATTAGAGCCAAATGCAATACGGTGAGTATCTGTGCCTCGTTTTAACAATAAATTGATGTTGAAGTTATCACAGAGCAATTCTGCTTTAAATACTGCCGTCAATCCGTTTTCTTCGTTAAGTAAAATATTCTCAAATGTTTCTGCCGAGTTAAACCCGAGTGAAAATTCTTTTTTGACTCCAATATTAGATGAGAAATTAAACCAACTGTATGGTGCATCTGAGTACCATACTTCATATTGAAGATTTGACATAATTGCTGATGGGGAATCCACTTCTGAATAGTTATAATACATCGGAACTGTACCGTTTTGGAAGAATAATCGTGATATGTGACTTCCTGAAATTGTCATATCTCCGTATTTATCAACTTCGATTTTCTCGATGTAAAAGAGTTGAGGATTGTCATGCGAGTTTGCTTTTGCTTTCATGTACGCTCCGTTTTTAATCTTATCAATCAATCTGTCAGTGCCTTTGATTTTCGCTTGAAATGTATACGCTCCGTTTCGTTCTTCTGTAACTTTAAATTCTGTGCATTCTGTAATAAAGCCATAGCCGTTATAGTCGAAAGCATTTGTTGAATTTTGAGCGTTATCATACAGCAGAGGAAACATTATAATCGCCTCCATCTTGGAATGATATTAATTTTACTGAACGCATTTTCCTTTTCTGAAATTACTTTAATTTTATTCCAGCCTGAAGTAAAAACAGGAAAGCTTGTGCAAGATATGTATGCGTTCATATCTGTTATGCCACAAAATGCAGATTGCATTTCAGAATCAAGTTCAATTAAATTTTCATTGTCAACAAAAGCAGCCTTTATTTTGATTTGTGCATTATTAACATCAAGTGTTAAATCTTGTGAGTGATAAATACAAAAATACGGCTCTGCAGAGAACTTTTCGGGGTTATAAACATAGAATTCAGTTTCTTTTTGAGAGTTTGCCGCTGCACTAAAAGATATTGTTTTTTGCCCTTCATCACTGTACCAAAACGGCTGTCTTGTAAAATTAAGAATAGTTGATACACATTTGTCTGCCTTATATTCTATTTTATCTATGCTTTTGCATATAGCTTTTGCATAATATCCCGTGTTATATGTATCTCGCAATTCTTTGTATTTGCCGTCAAAATTTGCAAATTCTTCTGCAAGCATACGAATCAAACTTTGAGTATCGTTGTAAACAAGCCACGGAAGACTGTTGATTTCATACGATACATCTATATTTTCGTAATAACCATTATCGCTGATTATTCCACCGTCTTTGCCATAAATGTCGACAATATCAAATTTGCGACTTGCTATTTGATAAAAAGGTGTGCCGGCTATACAAAAACCAAGTTTGCGTAAGCTTGTACCATTGTATTCTAAATTATGCATAAATTCACCTCTAACATTCATTGCTAAGTGTGTCTATAATTGCATTTGATACACGCTCATTGAAATTATCAATATCTAAGTCCGTATTTATGTTTACATCACCGTAGTAATTTAATTCAACCTTTGGAGAATGTGTTACAACTTTATTTGTAGTTCTTGATGCAACATCATTATCTAAATTTCTGATGTTATTAAATTTATCATTTAATATATCAATATAGCTAACAGGTTTTACAAAATCAAAGCTACCAAGCATAGAACTTGCAAGATTTTCTGTGCTTAGTTTTACTTTGTTTTTATTGTCATTGATACCTATTACTAAACCTTCTGTAAAATAACTGCCTATTTTTTTAGCCTCTCTCGAAGGAGAATTAATGCCAAGAATTTTTTTAACTGCACCAAGTGCAAGTCCGCCTATGCCTGTAGCTGTGCTCCATACATTCTTAATAGCATCGCCCAACGAAATACCATTAATAAAACCTTGAACAAAATTGTTACCTGTGCTAAACAGAGATATACTTCTAACACCACTGCGAGTGCTTTTACCAATTCTTACTCCAGCTTCTCTTGCAACACCACTGTTTCCGTCAATACCTGATGCGTAATCGTTAACACTTTTGCTGCCTATTTTGACTCTTTCGTGCTGGTCACTTGCAAAACCGGACGAACCTTTTTTTGATACTTTATTGGCTGATTCATATACTGTTACAGAATTTTTATCAATACCATCAGCTACATTACTCGTTGCTTTTTCTCCTGTTTCAAGCGAATTTTGACAATATTTATTATATTCATCTTCTGCTGCTTGTAAAAGTAATTGCATATTAGTAAGATCGTCAGCAGTATAGTAATCTGTTTTTCCTTCTGCAATTGCTTGTTGAATTTCAGTAAATCTCATACGATAGTTTACGCATTGTTGCTTAAGTGTTTCTTCTGTTCCTGATTTTGCAGTTATAAAATCATTTTGAATTTTTCTTAGTGCATCAGAAGTATTTTCTTCATTTTCATTTAAAATTGCAGTTTGTAGGTTTTCATAATTGTCGACAACTGCAAGATATTCTTGAAGTTGTTTTTTTGCAGTTGAAACATCATTCTTTTTTATTTGTTCTAGATTTCTGGCTGAATTTAATGCGCTTTTTTTCTCACTAACTTCCTCTTTTTTTGTTGATACAAGAGATGAGATTCTAATATTTTCAGGCTCAGATTTTAATCTTTGTTGGAGTATCATTAAGTCAGTTACAGACTTGTTGTAGTCAATTTGCGCTTTAGTAGCTTCCTCCTGCGCTTTTTCATATTCAGATTGCGCACTGTCAATTGCTTTTTTCTGCGTTTCTGTATTTGTAACAGCTTCATTGTAATTTGATTCATATGCAGATAGAATATTGTTAGCTTTTTTCTTGTCTATAACTTCCTGAATAGTGTCTCTAAGGTTTTTATAATTATCAATAACGCCATCATTTAACTTAATCTCTGTGCCTGTTAAATCGCTAAGCTTTGTTGTAATGAATTTCGCCCTGTCTTCGTAACCACTATTAACTTTTCCGTTTTCGTCAACGATTTTTTGCAACTCTTCCCAGAGATTATCGTAATACTGATTTTCGCTTGTTGCTGTGCTTACTTTTTCATTACGCTTATCTATAAAAGTTTGATAACTGTCTGTGAGTTCTTTGTTTTTTTCTTTTGCCACATCTATTTTTTCTTGCCATTCGTCTAACTCTTGTGAATTGTCCCGGCTTGCTTCGCTCCAAGCATAGATAGTGCCTATGAGTGTTGTCGCTATTGATACTACAGCACCGATAGCATTAGCTTTTTGTGCAAGATTTAAGCCCTCTTGAGCTAAAGCAGCCCCTTCAGTAGCTGTTTTTAACACTTTATAAGAATTAACAAGCTGTGATGTAGCTGTATATAATGCTGAAACTTTCTTGCCTGCCCAAATACCTGCTGTAAGTGAGCCGACTGTTTTCAGAACCGGAATAATCTTATCTGTATGCTTGGAGGTAAAATCACAAAGCTTTTTTACTTCGGGAAAAAGAGATTTGCCGATAGGATTAATAACATCTGTTTTTATCGTTCTTCCGAGGCTTTCCCAATCCGACTCGACATCGTCGTATTTGATGTCTTTAATTTTTTGCATTGAATCTTTTGTTAAATCAGCTGTACCGTTGATTTCCATTAACGCTTTAACACCATCGACACCAAGGTCTTCCCACATCGTGCCAAATAAATCTACACCCACTTGATTCTGCTTGATCTTATCATCCATGTTAAACAATTCTTGCAGAACTTCTTGTGTTGCTTCTTTCGCAGTATCACCACCGGCAGCAAACTTTGCTTGCAACTCTTCAATAGTGCCTTTTGCACCATTACCAGCTGATTCTAAAATTTGTAAATTTGTTTTTGCTGTTTCAAGAGCTGAACTGTATTCTGCTATTTTGTCTGCGTTCTTTTGCTTTGTTAATTCACTTGTTTTTTCGTTAAATCCAGCTTGTTCAGCTTTTGCATACGATAGATTTTGCTCAAGTTTAGCTATTTCATCTTTTGCTTTCTGTATTTCTTCTGCTGATGCTTTAACTCCATATCCAAGTAGGTTAAAGCCTTCTTGGGTTGATGTAGAAGTGTCTTTAACTCTGATTCCAAACTCTTTCATTGCATCACCGAGTTTATCAACACTGAATGTACCCGCTGCGGTGCCGTTTGCAAGTGAGTTAATAAATTCGTTTGCATTGTAACCCATTTGCTGATAATGCACGGAATATTCATTAAGAGTGTCAAGAAAATCACCGTTTTTATCAAGCCCACGCTGTGACCCCTGAACTACAAGATTAAAAGCCTCAATTGATGATATTCCAAACTGTTCCATAAGCATATTAACTGCTCTTAACGATTCTGGTATATCATAACCAAATGTGTCTTGTAAAGTATATAGATTTTCTGCAAGTTCTTTCATTTTGCCTGGATCTGTTTCGCCGGTAAACTGTTTAATTTTAGCAAGTGTATCAGCTATTTCTTCTTGTGATTCGCCGAAGTTGTTTTTATAAATATCATTGATTACGCTTTTATATTTTAATAATTCATCTTTTGTCAAACCTGTTTGAGCTTGTAATGAATTGAGCGCCTTTTTTTCGCTGTTAGCACTTGTTATTGCTGCTATTGCAGAACCACCCACAGCACCTAAAGCAGCACCTATTCCAGCTGCTGTGTCGGCAAGAACATCTTTAAGCTCAGTTGCAGATGTTTTTACATCGTCAACTTCTTTTTTGAATTTGCTTAAGTTGGTATTGTTGCTTTTGTCTTCAAGTTCTTTAAAGCTGTTAGTTGTTTTGCTTGTTTCTGTTCTGACATCGCTCATTTCGCCCTCAAGCGATTTCATATTGACCGCTTTTGCTGTCGCCTCTGTATCAGCAAGCTGCTTTTCAAAGTTTTCAAGCTGACTTTTAGTTTTTTCAACTTCACGCTGATATGCTCTAAACTGATCCGCAGATATTTCGCCGTTTTTAGCTTGTTCTTCAACTTGCTCTTTAACTTCATTAAGCTCTTGGAGAGCAGATGTACTGCTTTTAATCTGTTCACGCAGAACATCTTGCTTTTGCGTGAGCAAGACTGTATTGTCAGGGTCAAATTTAAGCTGACTGTTAATAGTTTTCAATTCCGCTTGCAATGAGCGTGAAGAGGATTGTATATTCTTCAACGCTTTTTGCAAGTCCGTTGTTTCACCTGCAATTTTAACTGTAATGCCTTTAATAGTTGATGCCATATATATCCTCCAATCTTTTGTAATCGCTCATCCATTCAGAATATTGTTGATAAGTAATGTTTCCGCTGTTGTATTTTTCTTCAACGAATGGCAACACTGATTTAAGTTTCAAGTATTTTTCTTCATCAGCGTGTATGTTCTGATTGTTTTTGAGCTTGTAGTAAGTATCAATGTAATCTAAAATAAAACCAATCGAAAAAATTTTTATATCAGCGACAGTCAGACCGCATTTGACGGCATAGGATAAAATCTCCTGTGCCGTCATTTGTACTCTCAGACTGCTGCCGCTGTTGCTTTTTTTGAGCTGGTTTTCAGTGATTCTACAATGAGGTCAACAAGGGGCTGTGCTGTTGATATTACTTCTCCAATGCTATACTGCTTTGAAAATTCTTTGATTGGTTTTATTGTATCGTCTGCAGATTTAGCCGCTGCCCATAAAATGCGCACAGTTGAGCTGTACTGTACTTTATTTGGATTAGCTGTCAACATATCTACATCTTTGAGAAAGCTGTGCCCTTTAAAATTATCTTCGTAGATAAGCATAGTATATGCTGTTACTTCAACTTCGAGCTTTCTGTCACCGATTGTAAGCGTTTTGTCCATTATTCTGCTCCTTTAACTGTCGGTGTTACAACTGCTGTCGGCAATGTGTCTTCGTACGAAGTATATCTTACAAAATCATTGTCCGGGCGTGGTTTTGAAGTGATTGTAAATGTCGGAAACTGCGGATCAAAGTTACCCTCTGATGTCTTATCGTTGCGTGTGGCTCTTGTAGATGCAACGCAGTCGAAGTATGTGTCAATTTCATAGAGTTTGTCGCTGTCATAACGCTCTTTAGCAACAAGCAAAGCAAAGCGAGGCAATACGCTGATTCCGCCTTTTTCAATAAATCCACCTTCGGTTGCCTCAGCATTGCCGTACCAGTCCTTTTCAATGTCATCAACGATAGCAATAAGCTCAAGACTGATGTTGTAGCCTGCATTGTTATTTGCAACTATAACAGGCAAACCGTCTGCATATACGGTAGTTGATTCACCACTTGGCTCTGCACCGACTGTTCTGCCGCCTGCTTTGTCGGACTTAAACCATTTAACCTCGCTATATGTAATTTTGCCTTCTGTTGTTTCTGTAAGCATAGCATAGCCTACTTTTGCGATAGTTTTGTTCATTGTCTTTCTCCTTTATTATTTTCTTTTAATTCCTCCACCCATTGCCTTTGAAGAGAGAATTAGTTTTTTAACTTCGTTTTCAAATTCTTTGTGAATTTGCTCGCTTGCAGGAGCAATGTGCACTTTTGGCATTACAGTTCCGCCTTTTCTGCTTGCGTGAGGTTTTTCGAGCAAGTGTGTAAGCCTGTATTCTTTGCCTGAGGCAAAGACCGTCTTTTCATAGTAAGCATTAAGTTCGTTTGTAACTTTTACTTTAAACGATCTGCGATATTTTTTTCTTTTGCCAACAGGTGCCGCTTTTTTAATTGCTTCTTTAAGCTCATCTGCTTTAGTATCAACAAGTTGTATTACGCCCATTTGTATGTCTGCCGTATACCCTGCAACTTCACGAGATATAGTTTCGCCAATTCTGTCGATACCGCATTTTTTGTTGCTCATATTCTGTAATCAACTCTTACTTCATAATATGATACACACATTTTTTCTGCCGCAATCCACGCTCGGTTAGTCTTTTTCCAAACAAGATTATTGCTATTAAGCCATTCTGCAAATTTTTCTTCGCTTGCATGGTCTGTTCTGTCTGTATATAGCTCAATATCAATCTTGCTATATAAAGTAAAAATAACTTTTCCGTCTGCATATACATTTTTATCTTCATCTTTGAAATAAGCAATAAATGGAGTTTCAACCGGTTTGCTAAAATCAGCCTCAGCAACTTTGAAGTTACAAGTTTCAAGTAAGCCGACAAAATCATCATAATTTTTAAAAGTCATTTGCTTTCTCCTTGTATAAGCCTCTCTGAGATAAAGATAAAATAGTGCAAGGCGGATTTTTGCATCTGTCATGCTGAACCTGCTCAATTTTGTATCTTGTGCAGTCAATTACCAAAGCCATATCCGGCTGAATTTTCTCATCACAATGTATATGTATCACTTTTGATAATTCAATATCATTTTGTTTTGCACCGTAATAACGAGTAACTCCAACTTTTTCGTTGCCAAAGCGATACTTTCGTGCTGTGTTAGCAATAATAGTATCGTTTTCGTCTGTATCAAAAACAAAAGCTACACCGTCGTTAAATGTCAAAAACTTAATATCACTTTGAGTCATAAGCTTTTACCTCATATTCTTGCCTTAACATCAAAATATCCGCTGCAAAGTTGTTGTCAAACTGTTCTGTTGCGTTGCTGTAAGCATATCGGCAGTAGTCAAACAACAAACTTCTTGCTCTTGTAGAGCGTATGAAATCCTCATCAGTTAAGGCAGGATGGAAAGAGCGGAGGTGTTGCTTGCCATTTTCAATTATGATATTAATTTTTGATTTTGCGCTATCGTCAGTTTTGATGTGTTCGCTGTCAAAATCAAGCATATTAATCACATCATCAATTAACTGTGCCATAATTCAACACCTCATGCTTATTATGTTGATGATTTAGAATTGAGAGTAACCTCGATAGCGAGCGGTTCAAGAGCGCTGAGATCAAGCTTTAAGAAATCAGTTTCATCATACGAGAAACCTGTTGCGAATGTTTTAATTGTGTATACACGATTGTCTTCGAGAAACTGGTTCTGATCAGAGTATTCGAGTTTACCGCCCTTGCCTATCGATACGCAGGCTTTGTATTTAGAAAGCTGGCCAAGAGCAGCAGTACCTACTGCAATCATTTCAGACTGAAATACTCGTGTAGGATAAGGGAAAATGTTGTTTTTATAGCTACCGTCAGTAGCGAGAACAGTAGTTGCAGGAATAACCTTGGTGAGGTAATCAACAGGATTGACAATTAAGTCAACAAACGGCACTGACTTGGTTTTGCCGCCTTTGCCTTTTGCAATCTTACCGATCAGAGGCATATATGACTTAATATCGAGTTTTGTAACTTTAGTCGCCGTCTTGTCAGGATATGCACCTGCGGTTACTGAGCCGTTAATATTCTTGAGAATACCCACAGGCTTGTTCTTGCCGTCACCATTGATAAAACCGTCTTCAAGTCCGTAAGCAAGAGCATCAGCAAGAATTCTGCGAACATAAACGTCAATGTATGTAGCTCCGAGTTCAAGCATATCCTTTGGAACAGGAATAAATGCTGTAAGCTTTGATGTTGAGAAGTCTTTTTCTTCAATGGTTCCAGCGAGCTCCTGTGCAATCTGAGAATTAAGAGTGCCCCAAGCCGCCATTTGTTTTGTATCAGTTGCAAAAATTGCTTTCACTGAGCCGTAAGTGTTTTCAATATTGATAGCATCAAGAAGTGGATGCTCATTTGAAATGTCTTCGAGAACTGTATCAATTACAGTCTGCGGAATAGTTACATCAAGACCTGCAAGGCTCTGCTTAACATCAACAGCCTTTGAAGCTGTCTTAATGTTATTGTAAAAGCTCTGTTCCGCCGATGTAAGCTGTCTGAAACCCCTTTTGGCGAGAATGGCATTGTCAGCAGTTGCACCTACTTCTGCTGCTGTGTCAATAATAGCCTGCTGAAGACTTGTAGCGTACTGCTCAAACGCAGATGTCATCTTAGCTTCGTCTTTGTCTGCGAACGCTTCCTTCAACTGCTTTGCAAAATTTGTTTTTGCATTGTTAATAAAATCAAGATTTTTCATTTTTAATCTCCTTTATAAATAATTTTTGTTTTTGAAAAATGTTTCAAAAAAATCAAAGCTGTCTTTTTCGTGCTGAGTGGTGTTTGGTTCCTGTGGCGGCTTTTTACCGAGCATTTTCGTGAGTTCTGCCGCTGCTTGTTTTGCTTTAGGATTTTTTCTCTGTTCTGCTTGTTCAACAACTTCTTTTGAATCCGTTAAGTCAACAGGGTCAAGAATTTCATCACACAAGCCGAGTTCGAGCGCCTCCTGTGCAGTAAGGAATGTTTCAGCGTCAAGCAGTGGTTCAAGGGTTTCTCTCGTAAGTTTATCACCTGCGTGTACGAGATAAGAATTAGTGCTCGCTTCGCTGATTTTATCAAGCTGTTCTGCATATTCTCTATGTTCTTTAGCGTTACCGTAGCAAGCACCGATAGCGTGATGAATCATCATAGTTGTATTCGACGGCATTATGATTTTATCCGCTGCCATAGCTACTACACTTGCGATTGAACACGCCATACCGTCAATATACGCAGTAACAGGTACATTCTGCCTTTTTAACAGATTGTAAATAGCGACACCTTCGTCAACATAACCACCGATAGAATTGATATACAGTTCAATACTGTTAATAGTTCCTGCTTTATCAATGGCTTTTCGGATATACTCTGCACTTGTAGTTGAACCATAGTAATAACCCCAACAGTCTAAATACCCCGGTTCAATTTCACCGTACAAATAGATTTGCAAGACATTTTCATCCGCAATCTGCTTGATTTTGTAGTTTCTTTCTTTCACTGAGTTTCACCACCTTTCAACACCTCATCTGATGTCTGATAGTTCTTTGTAATGTAATATTTCTGTGCCCATTCTTCTTCGCAAGGCAGCATATTACAATACTTTTGAGCCTTTGCAGGGGAGAGGACACCGCTTGCTATTGATTTGTCAAGGTTATTTGCATTGCTTATAGCGTCTATATGTTTAACTGTTGTTGTATCGATAAGCATATAGTTGCCTTTTAAAAATTCGGAATTTCCGAATTTCTTTTTTGTAATTTCTTGTTCAAACATTTGTGCAATAGGATCTACCGCATTTGCGATAGCACAATCCATAGCGTCTGAAAGCATAGATGCCTCGCCGCTAAGAATAGCCGGCGGAATGTGTAAAGCGTTTCCAACAGTTGCATATGCCTCTGCTCTTAGCTTTTGAATATCGGTAATTTCACTGTTTGTAGTTTTCCCTGCCTCTGTTGCAGGCTCTGAATACTTCATTCCTTTGAAAACAGGTAATACAGCATTCTTTGACTCATAATATTTTTTAAACTGCTTTCCGAGAATTTCAGAAAATGTTTCGTTAAAATCTTTATCGCCAAAGTTGAAGTTTTCAAAAGTTACTATACCTTTATGCCCTACGGCTTTATTGTAGCGCTCTTGAGCAGACATCATAAGTTGCTCGTATGTAGTGCACATTTCGGCTAATAAGCCTCTGAGAGCAAAGCTGTTGTACTTTAAATAAATTACTTCACTTTCACTAAAAGTACGCTGATATGTAAAATTTCGGCAAGTTACACTTGTAAAAATATCATCAAAAACAGCATATTCAGTTTTGCAATAGCTATCTGCAATGAGCAACTGATTATCAGCAGTTGAAATAATTAACAGTTCGTTGTCAAAAATTAATTTTGAAATCGCCTGTGTTAAAAACTCGACTTTCGTTTGATGTTTGTTCGGTGCATAATTCCATAGATAGTATTCAAGACCTTTGTACTCCTTGTTATCAATTACAGTAACAAATTCGCACTTGGCAATGCTTTTGGCTATAAAATCAATTGCAGTAAACAGTGCAAGCTCTGTTAGCCTAAACCGCTGCTCGGCGGCAGAATAACTATCATCAAAGCTGTTGTCATTTTCTTGAGGGGCTGCTTTAATTTTTCTGCGGAAAAAACTAAAAATATTCAAAATATCACCACCTTATACGCTATACGCTGATAGCTTTAAAAAATTTTTTAAAATTGTCTGTTGAAATAGGCTGGCTTTGTTTGAGCAAATCTAATTGTGTATATGCTGCTACAAAAGCCATAAAGCCGTCGGTTTTTCTCGACTTTGGCTCGATTTTTCCGTAGCTGATATTGCCATTTTTATCCTCTGTTGCAGATGTATTGTTCGTGTACCAACGCATTAACGCCGAATCGCCCCATACGATTTTATGGTTTGCAAAATCAGACGCTATCAGCGGAGCTACCAGCATTTTATCTGACGGCCGAACGAGTTTTAAGTTATTAAGACCCTTGCGGTCACACTCAAATCCACACTCCAATAGAGGACTTTTGAGCAAAGTGTATCGGTAGTTATCCAACGCTCCTGCTATGATGTTGTAGTGCTTTTTCTGTTCTTTGAGCCATTCTGCAACAATTTGTGGCGGTATTTCTGCACCATCAACTCGTTGTAGGTCAGGCTGTTTATCATACGGAAATTTAATTCTGCTGAGGTCAGCGGATTGTGAGCAATACCACGACATCGGTTTCCAAATAATTTCGTTATCAATCATAAACAGCAAACCTGCTCCGAGAAAATCTGTTGTTTTAGTATAGTCAAGACCAAATACACAAGTTTTGCCTTCCAAATCGGGTAGCGGTCTGTTTGTGGCTTTTATGTTTTCCCACGCTGTAACCGGGTGCATTTCTGTACCTTTGGGGATATTCATACGCTTAGTCATAAAAGATGAATTGTTTACTTTGTCACGCTTCCAATCCTCAAATTCCTTTTGAATTTCTCTTAACAAATTTGGAAAATATTGCAACGACGGATTTGCTTTGTACCAATTTTCTTGCTCATATACCTCTTTTTCATTGTCTAACCTGCATATGAAATAAAGAGTGCCGTTGTCAGGTGCATCACCATTCAGCACTTCAAGACCTGCGGCAAGCTCGTTGTCAAGCGGCCCGTCCCGAACATCTCCCATAGTTGTAATTGTTGTTCTGCGTGGCATAGCTTTTTTGCCTAAGCCAGTTGTGAAAACATCAATGAGCTTATAATTTTCATATGCATGCTTTTCATCAAAGTCGACTTTACCGGGTCTGCCTCCGTCTTTCGTTTTGCTGTTTGAAGTTCTGTATCTGATTGTTGAATTAGTCTTTATGTTTGTAATCTCTGTTTTGTTCCACTTAAAATGCCGCTGCATTTTTGTAGAATTGTTTTCCAAAATTTCGTAGATGTCATTAAAGGTTGTGCTTGCTTGCTCTTCTGATGTTGCACAAATGTCAATATCGTAATTGCGTATGCCGTTGACAGGCGTGAGCAGAGCAAAATCTTCAAATGCAAGATAGCCATTTTTTCCTGCGCCTCGCCCGACCACACAAACTAAATCGGGAAATCTTAATACACCCGGTGCGGAATATGTGCAATTATGCAGAATAAAGCAAAACTTTTCCCACGCAAATAATTCGTATGGAAAATATTTCTGTAGAGCAAAATACTTTTCAACCTGCTCACTGTCAACATAGACTTGCTCATTTTCGAATACTTTTTCTATGAAATTTACAAGCTGTATTTGCTCTTTGCATACACGATATTGACCACTTTTTACTTGCTTTATGTAATCATCAAGGTATTTACAGTTCGTCATTTACATCACTTTCGACCTTGTCGATTGATAGCCCCATTTGCGAAAGAATAGCAAGTCTTTGCTTGTTGTACATTATTGAATTTTTCACTGACGGATTGTCTTTAGTGTATTCTTTACCTGTTGAAGAAATCGCCTTGTATGATAAGCCGTTTTTCTTGATATCAGCTTGCATTTGTCGTTCAAGTTTAGTGTAGAAAATGTAACTTTCGATTAAGTCACGATACACATCAATGTCTGCTCCTTTTAATGTGAGTTGTTCAATTAAGCTTTCTTTGATTTTTGCCATTTTAACTTGTGCCATTTTATTGCTCCTTTCACAAAAATTTCTCGTGCGTGCGTGCGAGGACAAATTGTCTACCCTGTACACCGTTATCCACACACTTGAGGTAAATGCGATTTTTGACCCCGGGGTGCTACCATTTCTCGGAAAATTCTTCTGAAAAAATTTTTTCTTGCAGTTTGTGATGCTCTTTGTAATGACAATCTTTGCACAGACATTCAAGATTGTTGATGTCAAGAGCAAGGTCAGGTCTTGCTTTAAGGTACTTCTTGTGATGCACCGCTTCACAGGGGCTATATTTTCCTACGGCTCTGCACCGTTCACATTCATTGTGTTCCATTGTACGCTTTTTATCTCGCACTCTTTGCCAGTCAGCGGTCAAATAGAACCTGTATGTTTTGCCGTCCTGTATTTGTTGTATTATCCATTCTGTTGTTACATTTCTTTTTATCATTTTGCAAATAAATAAGCCGCTGTATTAACAGCGACTTGATTAACTTTGTATTTTCTGAGCTTTGCTCAATTATATTCTAACACACCCTTAAGCGAACAAACGAACAACTTTCACCACTCATAGCGATTGCACATCATACGCACTCCGTCCTCTGTATTCCCTCCGCCCATAATGAACGCTATTTCTTTCCAAGAACGCTTATCACGCAAATGCAAAATTAAGCAGCTGCCCTCTGTTGTTTCAGTTGGTATACTGCATATTGCAACAGCTCTTCTCGTTTCCGTGTTGTGTAATTCGTTTCGAAGGTCAGCTATTTGGGGCACTATCTTGTCAATGCTCCCTGACGCACTTGCTCCGTTTGCAGCAGTAATGTTTGAGGTAATGTGCGTTACCTCTGCTTCAAGAGTGGCTATCCTGACTCTGTAATTACAGATATTGTCACTCATTTCTCTGATTTGTTTTAGGTTCATTGTTTGTCAGCCTCCTTGTTGCAGTCAATTGCATAAATACAAAATGATAGCTTGCCCCGGTGAAGTCATTAACCCACATATCGTCTTTGTAAAAATAATATCCCTCAGGTACAGGCAGTGCCTCGCCTTTTTCAAGTTTTTTGAATTCACGCTTTTTGCCCTCAACAACTGTTACTTCGGGCTTGGTTAGATTTCTTGATGTTCTTAACCTTTTCTTTCCGCAAACATCTTTGCGAATATATTTTGCAAGATCGGCAAAATTGCCGTCTTGATATAGCGGTGTGAAGTTTATGCCGTTTTTCCATTGCCAACACTCTGTTGCAATTTCTCTGATGCAATCTTCAATCACTATATGCATATGCCAATTCTTGCCGAGCTTGCCACATTCACAGTAGCCAATGTATTTGAATTGTACTCCTATTTTTTCTGCTCTGCGTTTGATTCGTTTGAAAAAATTATTAACAATCTTTTCAAACTGCTCCTCTGTGAATTCTCCTTTGGGCGCTGAAAAGCGAGCAAACCAATCTCCTTTGGTAAAGTTACAGAGGATAAGTCTTTGAGTATGCTGCTCTCCACGAATGCGGTTTGCAAGTGCTTGTTTTTCGTTTGTTTTTGCTTGATTGAAATTGCGTGCAATGTTCTTTTTGTTACGCTTGCGTAATGATTTATAATATTTTATTTCGAGCATAGGCCCTGATTTAACTTCACATTTATATATGTACATTTTATAAATCCTTTATTATATCATTATTTTTTATAGCGGTCACTTAATTAATTACTTGAGCAGGATATGCAGGGGCATTTCAGCCCCTGCGATTTTTACTTGAAATATTCAAGATATGATTTTGCTATGCCTTTGCAATTTTCGGATTTTACAGGAACTCTATGTGCAACAACATTAAGATTATCGCAATCAAGTTCTTTGTATATTTCCGCTGCTCTGTTCTCTTCTGTGGATTTATAGAATTTAAAAAGCAAATCTACAAAAGGTATATTGCCAAAGCGGTCGAAGAAGAGTTTTTCATTTTGTGTAAGAGCTTGTACACATTTCTGCTTATACTCTTCATCAGCTTCTGCTTTTATAAATAATTGATTATATACATCTTGTTTCGTGAATAAGTCAATAATCTCGACAGCTGTTTTTAATGCATCAGTATCTTTGTTATTAATTTGATGTGCAAGTTCTGTAAGTTTGCAAGATGTTTCTCTCGTTCGTTTAATCCATTCACGGTGCTCAATCTCTGCGAAATATGTTTCTGTTCTGAATCGTCTGTATTCGCTCAATAACTTGTATTTGACCTGCACACAACTTTTAGCCGAGAGCAAGCCAATCTTGCCACAGCTGTATATAGCTGACATGGACAGAACAAACCACCTGTTGTATGTATCAAGACTGTTTATTATATCTGTATCAATTTCACCTGCGATAAATCCGACCGCAAGTTTGTCAAGTTCACTCAGAGTGTCAAAGTTACTCTCTTCTGTGACTTCTTCGACTTTGGTTTCTGCATTTTCATTTTCCATTGTTATTCTCCTAAATTCAGATACTTGAGAATTTTATCCTGTGCTTTCTTGCAGCCATAGCAGACAGCAACTGCATAACCTTTTTCATTCAGTTTTGCAAGCCATTCGTCTTGCTTTGCTGTTGTCTTGTTCTTGCCAAATTTAAGCTCGATAAACAGTCCGTGATAACCTCCACGAGCAACAGGTAAGCATATATCCGGCACGCCTGCACGCACACCTTGTTTCTTTAGGTTGGCCGCTTCGAGTTTATTGCGACTACCGCCGTTTGGAATATGAAACATCATATCCAATTCGGGATACTCTGTCTTCATAAAGTCAGCCCAGCGAAAGAGCTTCTTTTGTTCGTCTGCTTCATACTGTTTCATTGTACTTAATCGAACCTCCTAAATTGTTCAATGCTATTTTTGATTGTGAGTATAGTTTTTCAATCTTATTTACAAATTCGTCGTTAATCACATCAACAGGAGCAATAAATGCATATGCTATCAAGCCAAACTTGACGCATACATATTTCTTGCCATTAATCCCATCTCTTATAGTCAAACGCATATCGCCATTTGGCATATCGGTAAACGGAGCTAAATATTTTATATCAACAAATAAAATTCCCTCTTCGGTCGAAATCGGTATGACTATCTTATCTTTGATTGCTATTGTAATATCCCACATCTCAGCATCTGATTCATTTGGATCACTGTCAGACACTAAGATTGGAGGAGTGCCAACAAAAAATTCAAAGCAACACTTGTTTCTCTGAGTATCGTTAATATCATAGAGCTTGCATATGCTGTCTTCTGTCAGCATTGGTAAACCTGTGATAGGGTAGTAGGCTCTTCCGTCAGAAAGCCACTGCTCATCATATTCGGCTTGATACACATAAAAGACTCCACTTTTCTTGCAGATGTCAAAGCACTTTTTTGTTTTCATTTTTCTTACACCTCTTTTCACTCACAACATCTGATATAATCTTTCCTGCACGCACTAAAGCTGTGTATTCGCCGTAGCTGTAATATGTGTTATGTATTTTGTTATACTTAGCAATCTCAAGACATACCAAATCAAGATGATCAAGTTTTTTCCGTTTCATATCATTTCTCCTTTTATTTTGCTTTTTGCAGCTGCTTCAATTTGCGCTTGCGTTGTTCTTGTACAGCAACCTCAACAGGCTTACCTCGATTTGTTGTATTCTTTATAATTCAATTTTACCATTCATTAAATCGGGCAATATTGCATCTCTTAATTCGACTAAATATTGATTTTGCATTGTGTTTAGCAGAGCAATTTGATTTTTCCATATTGTTAAAAAATGAATAAATATATCTGGCAGCAATTCTTTGTCATTACACTTAAACATAAATTCATTTTTGTTTTTTGTGAATTGGATATAATCAGACTTTTCAATCTTAATGCCTAACAATTTAGACTGCTCATCTGCAAGTTGATTTGAATTTTTGAACTCATTTTTATAAAGCTGAATATCAAAACCCATTTTCTTAGCAATCGTCTCATTGATTACTAATTTACAAGCATTTTGCATTTTAATGATGTAGTTAATATTGTTTGCTATTTCTTGTAAATCACGATGTTTGCTATCTTCAAAATCTTCAATACTTACATCAAAAAACATACTCGGAGCGAGCATATATTTCTTTTCTGCTATCTCTGCGTTTGACTTTATCAAAGAAAATTTATTCACTTCTGTTAGGTTTTCAATAACCTGAATGATTTTATTTATATTTTCATCGGACAAAACATTATATTCCTTTTTGTAAGTTCTGTTCGTGTGGCTTTTACCGCCAAATTGCCCATTTTGTTCTCGCTCTTCAACGACAAAATTTTGAATGCTATGTATCAGATTCACTTTGCCTTTGTTTGCTTTGTTTTTGTTCAAAACCATTATGCAGGTTGATATACTTGTACATTCAAACATATTGTTTGGTAAAGTAATAATCGACTCAATCAAATCATTATCAATCAAATATTTTCGTATATCATATTCATTGCGTTGCGTCAACGCGCCCATTGGAAGTATTAAAACAGCCTTGTTTGCTCTCGCAATGCAATTAAAAACAAAAGCATAATTCGCATTGCCCGCCGGCGGAATCGCTGGAAATCTAATGTCATTTTCAAGCGGTAACGGCGGTTGCCATTTGATGTTGTAAGGCGGATTGCTTACTGCAACATCACAATGCAGATTGATTTGTTCGTTGCTTGGCAATTCGTCCACTTTGCTATATTTGTCATCTGCCGAAAGTTTATATATTTTTAAAAACTTGCGCGTCAATACATCGCCATTAAAAACATAGCCGTTTACATTATACAAACACAGATTAAAAAGTAAAAATGGTATAACTTTTTCATCAAGCTCTTCAACACAAACAAATTTCGCTTTGCTATCTTTTAGCATTTGCACCGTTAAAGCTCCGCTGCCGCCACAACAATCGTAAACCGTTTCACAGTTACCAGCTAAAGCAGAGACTAATTTACAAAGGCTCTTTGGTGTGTAGTCTTGTTTCTTTTCCGCTCGGTCAGCTTCATAATATTGCCATAACGCCTGCAACCAGTCTTTTGAACCGTCACAAAGTTTTTTATACTCATCAAAAATATAAAAATTTGGCTTTAAAACAACATCAAGTAAAGCATTTCCGATTTCTGATGTTTTGGTAACATTGAGTAATTCAAAAATTTTGTTTTTAAATTCAAGTAGTTCCATAACATGCTCCTTATATAAATACCAAAAGAGCAGCCGCACCTGCTCTGCAGTAACATTATGCAATTACAAGTCAGTATTATATTTTAAGAAGAATAATCAACGAAAGTTGTACTTTCTGATATATAGTAAAGCTGTGCGGAGCTTACTAACTGATTAATTAAGATTTGCAATAGTATTGCTCAAGAAGTTTTGTGCAATCTGCTTGAGCTTTTCACCTTGCGCCGAATTTGTTTCACAAATTTTCTCAACGCTGTTAATAAATTTATCAAGCTGTGCTTGCAATTCATTGAAATAAAGCGTTGCAGTGACAAGCTCGGCATCTGCATTTTTATCAAGTCTATTTGCTAACTGTTTTGCTTTATCAAGAGCGGCTTGTCGTTCTTTTTCAATAGATTCAAGCTTTGCTTTGTAGTCTTTCTCAAGAGTTTCTTTAACGCTTGATTTTGTTTTTTCTGTAGCTTGTTTAACGGCTTCTTCAACAGCGTTTTGTTTTTCTTTTTCAAATGACGCTTTTAAGCTGTTTATTTTGCTTTTTGCCGCTGCTTCAATTTGCGCTTGCGTTGGTTCTTGTACAGCAACCTCAACAGGCTTGCTTTCGAGTTCTTTAATTCGTTTGTGCAATAACTTGTTTTCCTCTGCGAGATTTTGTTTATCTGCTTGTAACGATTTCTGTGCGTTGTTGCTGTCGTTAAGCTCATCACCGAGAAGAGCAAGCTGTTCACCTTGCTGCTTGCTTTTTTCAACAAGTTCTTTAATTTCTTTGACCGACATACCAGCAAGGTCATTTTCTGCTATAATTTCAGCTCTGTCTACTGCACATACTTCTGTAAGTAATTGCAATTTAGTAATACCAAGCTGTGCATTTGACTGCAAAACCGTACCGCCCAGCTTTTCGTATGTGCTGATGTAGTTGTAAGCTTGTCTGCGTTTAATGCCGCAGGCTTGCTCTGTGTATGTATCAAATTTTTTAAAGCCGAGCGCTTCGTATAAGTGCTTATCTCTCATTAATTTAAGATTTTCGCACAAGCTAATCATTGCATTTGCAGCCGTCTGCTCTGCTGTTATTATTTTCTGATGAATGTTTAGTGCTGACATTGTATCTGCTGACATTTCAGTGATGTTGAAATCAGCTATACTCATTATGCTGCTGTTATCTGACATTTTTCTTTTCTCCTTTTCAACGGTTCTATTTTTTCTTTATACCATTTATCCATAAAGTCTTTAACTTCTTTTGGATACGCACAATTTCTCAATCCTCTGCATTGCTCAATTTCATAAGTTGTGGGATTAAGCTCAAGCGTAAAATATGGTTTGTCTTTTTCGCTTGTCTTGCGGATAAAAAGTATAATTGTACTGCCAACAGCAACTCTTTTTGCGTATGTTGCAACACAATGGCATAGCGTTTTGCCCTCGTTTTTTAGGTCATTGTGTCTTGACGGTGGCATAATACAATAATTTTTATCCTCATAGCTATATAAATTGCTATAAGATTCGTATTGTCGAGCAATTTGTGGAAGTTCTGCATTTTTAAGTTCTTTATCATTGATTATGCTGTACGCTAAATCATGAGCTTGCTTTAAGTTTTTAGGGAAAAGCACTTCTGAATTTGACAAGTCATATTCAAGCAAAGTAGCATTTCTAATGTAGTCTTTATAATCACTAAAAAAATGCCGTCTTGGATCCCACCAACTGTCTTTATCTTGGCTTGTGCAATTTTCGCTTTCCCACTTGCGGAAGAATTTGCAGAATTTTCGCAATGAACTACGCTGTAAAATACTAAGCATTTCTGCTGTATTACAATCAATTATTGAGCTGACTTTGAAAAATTCTTTCAGTTCTTCAAAGTCTATTTTTCTGCCTGTGCTTTGATATGCTTTGTATAGCTCAAATTCTCTGTAATTAACATTTAAAGACTTTAGAATTTTTAAATCGTCTTTTGTTATACCAAAGCTCTTAGATAACGAGCCTTTAGATAGATCATACAAGCTGGTATTGTATCTGTGTGCAATTACATCTCGTGCTAATTCAACTAAGCCGTTATTAAGCATGTTCGGCAAGCACGCAACTTTATTTACAGCGTCGTACAAATTCGCAAATCCAACAGGATTACATTGCTTTGCAATCCTGCCGTAGTCGATATGCCACTTGTTAAATCCTTTTACACGCTTAAATATCTTATTGAGCGTGCCGGGGTAGAGTGGCAAACTTGAGTTTACACTTCTACAAAAATCCTTTCGCCAGTCACCGCCTTTGTAATCTTCGTCATATGTGTATTGTTCCTGCACTCGCATTTCTTGTCCGTCAAAGTCGCAAGTTGTGCGTACAAGTTCTTTAATCCAGATGTACGGATTAATTCTGCCGCAATCGTAGTAGTATCCGATTATAAACTCACGAGCACAAAATCTTGTTCCTTTGAACGGTTGCAGATACATTATTGTTTCTCTGTTACAAAAGCCGTTTGAATTCAAATATTTTCGATATGGTTTTGCAGTGCACTTTTTGTGACAGACAGGGCAAGTGACTTTATCTCCGCTGCGTACCTTGTTAATAGTAACCTCGTTACCGCATACGGAACATCTTGCAGTAGTCTGCTTTTTGCCGTTGGCATCATAAAACATATATCTGCTATATGCCATTACGGTATTATCAATCCATTTATGTACTGACTGCGGCAGTGGGCGAATTTCTGCTAATTCATAACTTATGCTGTCTTTAATTTTTTGATATTTATCTTTGAGCCTTTTTTCCCTGACTGCTTTTTGCCAAGCTATTATTTTTTTGATGCCTTTACCTTTTGCATATGATTTAGTATCTGACAAATACTCATCAATGACCTTATCAGTATCAGCGCTGAACTGATAATAGAATTGATTGCAGTAATAATCAACCGGCAAACTGCTTTCACTGACTGTGCCGTCTGATTTAACGATAAACCATTTGTCATCACCTTGCTTGTTTTTTTCGATGAACAGTCTATAGAGGAACTCCGCCGCCGGGGCAGGCTTAAACATATCAACTATAAGAGTTTTTTCACCTGTTGACTCATCAATAAAGGCATCATAAACATAATTGTATTCGTGTGTCGTATAATTGCCATACTTGTCTTTATGCTGAAACTCAACTACTGCTTGCATTACAGGTATGTCCGCACGGTTTTTGTTGATTTCTAACGCTAACAGCTTTTTTCTCTGCATTTATACTCAACCTCACAGTAAATCCATAAGGTTTATAAAGCCTTGTTTTTCAGACTTTGCCGGGGTAGGAGAGGTGCTGTTCATTCGCCACACCTCGGGTGGCAATTCGCTCGGTTTTGGGATTGAGTAAAAGTCGCAAATAGCGTTCATAACTTCAACAGGATTTGCGATTCTCTCGCTTGTTATTTTCTCCACGAGTGCAGACACTTGCATTTCTTCAACATTTAAGTCCTGCAATACAATTTCTGCGCTCTCCGGCTGTGCTGTGATGATGTCAATGAGCTGCTGCATTACATTCCATTTGTTAGAGTATTTTTTATAGTCTTTGCCTTGATTTTTTATGCAGTTGACTGCATTTTCTAAAATATTCATAATTTCACCTCTTGATTTTTTAAGAGAGAAAAGATATAATAATAGCAGTAAATATTTTTATATCTTTTCACTTTGCCGTCAGCTGTGCATTAGCTGGCGGCTTTGTCTTTTGCGCTTAAAATGTAATCGACTTTGGCTCTGCAAGCCTTGATGTTCTCGGATGTGGGATTTTCAAGCAAATCCTTCATATCTTCGAGAATATAAGAAATGGTGTCGATAAAATCGGGATTGTAGCCAGTTGCCTCATAGTCATTAAGCTTATGCACCAAGCCTACAAGGTTATCAGGAATGTCCTCAATTCTAATCTGATTGTTGTTGACATCAATAATTCTGTACGGCTCGTTGAATCTGTTGTGTATTAATTTCTGCACTGTTATCACCCCCCTTAATTTTTCGCTGCGTATTTGCAGCAGCGGATAAACTTTTTACAGTTGTCAGCAACACGCTTAAAGCCTGTCGCTCTGTTGTTGAGCTTGTGCCTGTCAAGGCTTTCTTTGGCTTCGGCGACATAATTCAAAATGTCCTCAAGCCTGTCCGCTGTGACAGTATCAAGACCCTGCAAGGTCATCACCTCGCCGTCTTTGATGCAGATTTGTAAGTTTTCAAGCTTACTCATATCCGTTTGCTCCTTTCTTGAGGTTTTCGAGCAGTTCACGCTCTATAATCACGCAGTCCCTCAGATAGCATTTTGTCTTGCTGTTAATGCCATAGACTGTATTATCATCTAAACAAATTGCTGTTTCGTATGATACTTTCATCATAAAGCGTCCTAAATCATCAGAGAACACATCTCCGATTTTAACATCCTTAAACGGATAAGTCGGTATGTTGTTAATTATTACATCCATCTTTTTTTATTCCCTTCTGCGTTTCGTTATAAGCCTTTTCGAAGTAAGCTTTTGCGTCCTCTTTAGATATTCTCCACTCACCGAACATCTTTGCCGCCGGCAAAATGCCCGACTGTGCTTTTTTCTTTAAACAATCAACCGAGAACCCCCAAAGGGTTGCCAGCAACGGCAAATCTATGTAGAGTGGGACATCGTCCCAGTTGGTTACTGTTTTCTTAGCTTTCATGTAATCACCTCTTTGTTAGTTTCGTTGCTTTGCATCCTCAATACAATGTGATATAATTTCAATGAAAGGAGGTGCAAGCTATGCGGTTAAATTCGGATTGTGTTCGTGATATTTTACTCGCAATCGAAAAAGATGTTGATTATCACAGAATATTGGAGTTAAAATTTGATGATACTCTTCCTGACAATCTCCAAAAATATTCTGCCGAGGAGCTACTCTACCACATTAGACAATGTAAGATAGCAAATCTTATTATTGATGTGCATTCATTTGATGGGGGAAAATATGTAACGATTGCAGATTTATCGCCTGATGGGCATCAATTTCTTGCTAATATTCGTAATGATAATATATGGGGCAAGGTTAAAAAGATTGCTGGAGTTGTTGGTAGCAACTCTCTTTCCGCAGTTACCCAAATTGCTTCAAATGTTGTAACGGAACTTATAAAAGCTCAATTTGGAATTATTTAAACTTTATCGTATTGTCGGCTGCTCGCTTTGTGCAGTCGGCAATTTCTTCTTTAGTGGGGGACCTGAACTTTTCTTTGCAAAATAGTGTAATTGCTCTTGTTGCGATTTTCCACTTCACAGCTTTTATAATTGCTACTACCGCTACAACGGTAGCAATTACTGCGTATACACTTAAAAGCATTGTTATCACCTCTTATGCTGTTTTAATATCTTTGTAAAAATTAATTGTGTTTTATTCCTTACAATGTTAAAATCAAATTGTAAGGAGGTGTAATAATGGATAGTACTGTTGCCTTAATAATTTCTATATCTGCACTTTTATTTTCTGTTCTTTCTCCGATAGTCACTGCAATAATAAATGGGCATTATTCAATTAAGGAGAAGAATTTGGCAATGCTCTCAAATAATGTAAAAGAAAATAATGATTTTTACATTAAGCATAGAGCCGAGGTTATTGAAGCTTATCTATCAGCTGCCGGCAGAGTTATCTACTACAATGACAAAAAGGCATCATCTAATTTCGGAAAATGTGCTACGGAGATATACTTATATATTGATGAATCAGATTGGCATTATATAGATTCTATAAATCAAGGTATATCGTCTTTTAAGTATTCCGAAACAAAAGTTGCTTTAGAATCATTGGCAAAAATTATTGCTAAGAAATATAATGTTAGAATTTCAAAATAAGTAGAATACATAAGTATAATAAACAGCAAACGGTTCCATGACCCGACCCCCAAAAGTTAGACCTAAAAAATCTAACTTTGGAGGTCGGTATT
>ENA-ORTS01000667-ORTS01000667.1-human-gut-metagenome-genome-assembly--contig:-NODE-667-length-26963-cov-3.202951_pt1 | contig 26963 bp, 21 predicted proteins | sample MGYA00241911_ERZ509186 | MGnify/ENA primary metagenome ERZ509186 (study PRJEB26280, sample SAMEA2338852) | human gut metagenome | biome: human gut; feature: human-associated habitat; material: faeces...
TAGAACCTCAAGCTAATGGAGGAAGAAAAATACAGCTCCTATTTTATAATAAAATAGGATGGACAAATGATCTGCTCACGCTCTGTAATGGAGGTGACTAGGAATAGACCTAGCAGTATAGAGTTGCGTCTATATTGAAACTAAAGGATAGTGTAGGAGTTAAAGGAGTTTGGATTCAAGAGTCTAATAAAGAATTACGAAACTTTATAAAATCCAAATCCCACTATATAAACTTCTCGGGAAGTAATATTAGAACTGGGTCCAATGAAGCGATACAATCATTATATAGTATGACCAAGATATTAGATCAAGACAAATCAATATTAACAGAACCGTTGTTTTAAAAAATAATATCTGTATACTCTTAATACGAGTATACAGATTTTCAATAGTATATTATAACAGTGATACAAAAATATATTTAATTATTATAGGAGGATTTTTATTATGTATAAGATTAACAATGGAGAGGAATTAATTATCGAAGGAACTATCACAGGTGAAAGAATAGTAAGTAACTGGGAACACCTTAATACGCGTATTGATAAATATGATAATCCTGATAGTAAACATATCAGAATTGTATGCGGAAAATATAATGATTTTATAGTTGCCGACCATATTCATAACAAGCTTGCAGGTAATCAAGACTATATAGATTCCTATATAGTTTTAAATTTTAATAAAGGGATTGTAAATCTTTATATTGCAAATAGTTCTACAGACGATATCGAAATAGATGATAATCTTAATATTTCTATTATTAGAAGGCACCCTAATAACGTTAGGTTAAGAGTAGGATTAGAATTCATGATGGAATTAGATACCGATTATATTGAATCTTATGAGAATGATATTAGACCTGTTATTGAAGAACTTATTAAACAAATTAACGCTGCAAATATAGAGGGATTCAGAGGAATCAATAAAACATGCTGGTTGTCTGATCGCGATCCTGATTACAATGAAAAGGTATTAGATTTTACTGTGTAAAAGTATACCTTTTCAATAGTATATTATAACAGTGATACAAGAACATATTCAAACAAATATATCAAATTTAAGGAGGAATTTATTATGTTCGATTTTTTAAGAAATTTAAGAGATGAGGTTGTAGCTGAGGTTTCATTGATGGGATTTTGTCAGGGTGACTCAGATTCAAATGGCCCGGTATTAATCAATCTTGATTCAGATGACGCAGAATATTTAAAAGCAATTGGATATAAACATAGATCTGTATATCCTACAATGATGAAAAAAATCATTGATAAAAATCTGCAGCATTCCAACCCGGAAACAATTTCAGAAAAATTAAATCTTTCACTTTATACGCCTGAACGTATCAAAGATGTTTTAGAAGCTTATTCTGTTATGAATTTCCTCAAAGAAAAAGAATACTCGGCCAAAGATGCAGGGTGTATTATGAATATTGCAAATATTTACGACACAAACAAGGACGATAAGTCAATTTCAGAAATTGCAATTCTGGCTGATTGCACAGAAGATTCTGTTAGTGCTGTCATTAAGTTATTGGCTGAATATAGAAATAGGGTTTGTGCAAAACCATTTACTATGGAAAATGCTACTCCTAATTCAGGACAGACACCTGTAGCACCATCTCCGAAACAGACTACTTCCAAGACAACTAAGAAAACAGCTAGTGCATCTGCTTAAGCAGATGCATTAATATTATAATAGAGAGAAGTTTAAACTTCTCTCTATTTATTTTTTTTCTATTTTTGGCCAACCAAAACATCATATTAAATTAGTATAAGAAAGGAGAGATATTTTTATGTCTTCAAGAACAACTATTAGAATAGCTGAAATGTTAGAAAGAACAGATATTGCTGATTCAGATTTAATGATTGTAGAAGATGATATAGATACAAAACGAACTACCGTTAAAGAATTAAAAAGAGCTTTTAACGGAGATGGCATGGAACCATCTTCTTATAAATTTTATTCATCTTTACAAGTTCAAGATATTGTAAATGGTTTGGAAATACATATATCAACTTTACCTTCAAGAAAAGAATTTGATAATCTTGAACAACAAGTAAAAAATATAGTAGGATCTACAGGATCAGGAAAAGACTCTGAGCTTGTAGCCGCAAGGGGTAAATATGAAACTTTATCAGATAGATTAGCAGGGGATCAAAAAGATTTAGAAAAGAAATATATTCAATTTCCTGTAGTAGAACATTCAGGGATGACTGTAAATTTATCAGATATAGAAGAATCTAAAGTTACTATATCTTGCCCATCATATCCTAAAGACACTACTCTTTATGTGAAAGGAAAGAATAAGTATACTTATGGAGATACTGGCTATTCTCAAGTAACTAAAGTAAATAAAAATGGATTAAAATTTGTATACACGAAAGCTCAAAATGCTTTCAGCATTCCTATAGGAAACGTTCTTCCTGCAGGAGAATATGTACTATACGGAAAAGCCGAGTTCTCTGATAACTTTGTTAAAGAAGGAACTGTACTTAAATTAATCCATAACGATAATTCTGTAACTACTGTTAATTATTCATATTCTAATATACTTAGGATTAATGTGAATAAACCTATTAAAGCATTCCAAATATTACCAAATGTCTCTACTATAGTAGATGGTATGTGGGTAATTATAAACGAAATGATGATTTCTGAAGATGGATCTCTTTCTAAATTTTATCCATATTGTGATACAAGTTACTCTATACCAAAAAATCAAGTAATTACTAAAGAGCTTACTTTAAACAGATGCAGTATCAGTAGATCTGAAAGCACAATTAAAGTAGTATCAATAGACACTTCATTCACAGGTACTAAAATAAAAGAAGAAATAGAGAATCTTAAAAAATATGTATCTGACCCGGAAGACTATTGCGGATTGATTACGAATCCCGGAAAATATATTTATTCCGAAGATACGTATTATAACAATAGCCCAGAAATGTGCAAATTGTCAGTAGATAAGCATATGATGAGAAATCATAAACCTAGTATAAAAGTAAATATCATGGATTATAATGAAGATGATCAACCAAGATTTTCTATGATATTAGAAGATGTACTAAATCTTCAAGATGCTAGAACAATAAGTTTCCAATTATATATAGATAAAGATCTTTCCGAAAGATTTAGCGAGGAGGATGGATTGAAGGTAATGCTGTCTAGTGACAGTATGGTAGCTAATCCTGCAACTAATTATTATTATTTCAATATAGGAAAGAATTCATTTGTGCAAGGTTGGAATACTATAAAGATTAAGATTGCAGATTTCTTACCTCACGGAAATCCTAATCTTGGAAATATCACTCAGATTAATTTCAGAGTATATACTAGCGAATTTACTAACGGTAAATATTTCTGGATGAATTCTGTAATTATAGATCAAAAAATGAAACCAGTGGTATTATTTGCATTTGATAATTTCTATGATACTGCATTTGATTATCAATTCCCATATTTATATACAAGAGGTATTCCTGCTACAGTATTTGCAAATAACAAACAGACTTTAACAAAGTCTTATATGGAAAAAGTGGCTATGCTTCATTATAAATATAAATGGGATCTGGGTAACTATGGATGTAACCCTAATAAGGAAATCATGATTGAAGATGACAATCCAAGAGAGCAATACATGGCTGTAAAAGATACACGTCAATGGTTCTATGACAATCTTACATCTGATGTAGTATCATATGCAGCACCATTTGGAAATCTTAGACCTATTACAGAACCGATTCTTAGAGAACTAGGATTTAAAATTGCTAAAGTTACAGCGGATGCATATTGCTCATTCTTCTCTGAAAATGATTTTGCCATCCCTATGCATCTATTAAGTAATGCTCCAGGAAAAGGTGCTGATGTGGTATGTGTTAAAATAGATGAAATTGTAGAAACAGGACAAGTATTATGTATATATACAGATAACGTTACTAAATATGGTGATGATTTATCTGCAACAAAAGTATCATTTGAAAAAGTTATTGCTCATATTCAGAAATATATCGATCAGGGATCTTTGGAATGTATGACATTCTCTGAATTTTATAAGCAATGTGTAACTAGATAATATATTATAATACTGAGAGATAGGAATTACTCCTATCTCTCATAATTTTATATAAGGAGGGAAATTTATGAATAACGAATATTTAATTTGTGGGTTTATATATCTTATACCTACTATATTATTTATTTTTGCAGGTCTTAAATTTCATCAAGGGAGTAAGATTTTTAAGAAAGCATACGTCATAGTTGGTATTCTATTTGGATTGGTGTCGGCACTATATTTTATTGAAAGTATATGATCATTCGATCGTACATTATTATAGCGATAACCTAAAATTAAAAATATAAAGAGAGAGGTGTACTTAAATGAATATATTTAAGAATACTAGATACTATAAATGGGTATCAGTAGATGGGAAAGATGAACTCAAAGAAGTTCGTGTCGTAAGAGTTCAAAATGAAAATATTTGTACTATAGTTACAACAAAAGGAAAGAATATCGGAGAAAGAGTTAAAATAAAAATTGGTACTCTTACAGAAGAGTATCAAAAATTATCTCCAGATGGATATATCAGTTTCAATATAGCTTCTATAGGAAAAGGTCTTAGAGATGTAGCTGCTATAATTACAAGAACTAAGGACATTAATCAAGGAGCGCAACTTCCATTTGGAATTTGTAGGCAATGCGTATCAGACTTGTTTGCTAAACAATTAACACCTGACCATGTTGATTATGTGGGCATATCAATTAGCCAGGAAACATGCCCAGCGGATGTTCAGTTTGAAAATTATTTGGCATGCGATGGAATCGAGGTAAATGAAACTGTAGCTTATTACATTGGGGATAAGCTTCCCGATATTTTAAAAATATTAAAATATACTAAAGAGTATGATCAGGCTCTTGTAGATTTATTTGACAGTCATTGTATGTATTTGGCTAATAATAATAAATTTATAGCCGAATCATATAAGATCAAATCAGATGTAGATGGGTATTGTAAATCGTTAAATCAGTTGTTAGAAATGAATAACTTCGAATATGATTTGCTTAGAGCATTTGATATTATTCCTACAGATTTAGATAAAGAAAACTTCTCCGAAGGAACTTTATCCCCAGTAGCAGCCGAAGTGTTATCTGGATTATTAACAATGACTATCGATAAATCTATCGTACTAAAATACGATAAAGATATCGATCTATCAAAAATTAAAAGAAGATACTGCCTTGTATCCGACAAAGATTCAAATGTATATGTAGTAGGATACACAGTATGTGGTAAGTACCATGTACCTATTGAAAATACAGAATCAGAGCAGAATGTAGAAAAGCTTAATACCTTATTAGCTTCACCGTCAACTCAGCTTGCTTATTCTCATCTTAAATTTAGACAGGATAAATATAAGTAATCTGAGATATAATTATATATTATTGTAGTGCTATAAAAATGTATTGCTTCTAGAACAATACATTATATAGAGTAATATATTACAAATCTATTTTTAAGGAGGACCATAATTATGGCAAACGAAAACAAGAAAACATTTTTCAAATTGGCTCAGAAGCCGAAATTCCCGAAGACAAATGATTCAGCATTAATGACAAGTTATGATCTGTCAAAACATGTAAATGCTCTTATGTCAAGAATCTTTACAGATTATGCAGGTTGTAGAGTATATGTTGATCAGTCTCAGACAGCTAACGGATATCAGATGATGGATCCAAATCATCCGGTACATGTTGATCTGTACTTTGCTCTTGGTAAGCAGAAAAATCCTACAGATAAAACAGTATATGCATTCCGTCAGATTTCAGATCAGGTTAAAGAAGCAGCAGGTGCAGGAAAATCAAACTACGTTGCAGCATGTATTGGACACAATGTTGCAGTTACTCAGAATAAGTCTTCTGAAATTACACAGGAAGCCATGGATATTCTTGGAAGTATGCTGTGGTACAATGTAGCTATGGGATTATCAGCAAAACCATCAGCTAAAGAATTTAACAACAAAGGTATTGTTGTAGAAGCTTCTACAACTCAGGGAAATACACCTTACATGACACCAAATACACAGAAGATTGTGTACAACATTGTAAGATATGTGGATATCAACAGTATCCTGAATACATTGTTTACAGATGAAGAGGAAGAAGAGCAGCTTATTTATCAGGTAACTCCAATCAAACCTATCATCCCAATGCCAACAGGATATGTTGTACCAAACACTGCAGAACAGAAATGGCTGTTCAATGTTAACAGACTTAACCAGAGAACATTCTCTGATCTCTGTAACGAGCTTGGCGGTTTCAATACCACAAACGGAATCAATATCTGTACTGATTCTTATTAAGAACTTTGAGGGTGAGATCAATCTCACCCTCAATTATTTTTTAAATAATAGGAGGAAAAATAAAATGGGAACAACTAAACCATTCACATATGAAGTAGATCCAAACTTTGATCATGTTCTCGAGGAGAAAGGAAACACTTATACTGCACTAAGAAAAATTAGATGGGGCGATCGAGAAGATTTTAAAGTAGATGTGAGAAAATATTATGCTACTGAAGAAGGAGAGAGAATGTCAAAAGGTTGCTCATTTATGAGCGATGAAGGTGTAAATGAAATGGTAAACGTTCTTATAGACAATGATTATGGAGATGCTAAAAGAATAGCAGACTCTATTGTTGAAAAGAGAATGGATATCTGTGCAAGAGTGTATGACCATTTAGAAAATGATCAATCTTTGAAAAAAGATTTAGATAAAATGATATCCGAAGGATTCATTGAAGATGATGAATCTGAAGAATATTATGATTTGGAAGGGGTAATATAAATGAATACACCTTATAATTATGCAAATCTAGATACTCTTGTGTCTAGTGTTATATATGGATATTATACAAAGTATGATAGGTTGATACCTCTCATAAATGAAAACTTTGTAGGGTCCACAGCAACTACATTAGATATTTTTGTGGATGTGATGGATATTTTTAGAAGATTAGATAAAGCGTCTTCTAAAAACAGTTTCCTTACTATAACAAATCCGCTTGTAGTTACTTCTGGAATAATTAATATGATAGCTCACTATAGATATTTCTTTAGAACTAGATATAGATGCGAGACTAGATTCTGGCTAATAAGTTCTAAAGGAAACTCTTTAGCATCTATGTATTATCCAGGATTTAAAGTACCTATATTATCTACAGAGATGTATAAATTATATACTCAAAACGTAGAATTCATTGCAGCGTTATGTAATAATATTCACAACGCTCAGTTTGAATATACTGATGTAGATTTTGTCACTAAGTCTATTGGCATAAGAGCTGTAGAAGGATATGTTAATCCTGCTATATTAATTTCAAAAGATCCTTTTACATTACAAGGGTGTGCTACACCTAATACATTAGTGCTAAGACCTAAGAAGAACAATACAGGTGATGTATCTACGTTATCTAATATTGCAACAGCAGTCACAGATTATATTAACGCTATATCTAACAATAAATCGGATCATGTTAATATAAGTGCGTGCCAATTATCATTACTAATGGCATTAACAAGAGTGCCATCAAGAGGATTACAGAGTGTATTCAACATACCAACTGCGATAAAATATCTGAACAATGCATATATAAAAAATGCAACTACATCATATCCTTGGGATATAGATAGTTTTATGAATATCTTCGTATCTGCAAACGGTAAGCTTTCAAAAGATCCTTTTGAAATAATATCCCGATTTAAAGCTTGTGATACTGTATTCTTACAGTATGCTGGGTATGAAAATATGCCAGAAGCTAAACTATACAAAGGTATAGTTAACTTATATGATGCGGACGGTATGAAACGAATTAATGAGCAATATTTCAAAGATTGCCCATTGGACCTTAATGCGCTATAACCAAAACATTCCACTAAAGAGTTTAAACTCTTTAGTGGATTTATTTTTTTGTAAGGAGGAATATCTATGGCATCCTTGATAGCATCGTACAAGTTTACAGTTCAATTGGAATTGTTACTTAAAAACAAATCATATCCAATACCATCTAGCTCTGTAAAATCCATAATGATAAATTATGATTATGATAAAAATAATATGCCTGTATTATATTTAAACGTAAGACTCAGTAGTACAATATATAATAAAATGGTTCTCAATGCAGATACTGCAACTTTGAGTTTTAGGTTATATAAATTTGATGAACTTGGAAATAGTATTATTAATGAACCGTATATAGAAGATAATTTTACATATGTAATGTCTTCCGATCCAAACTATGATGAAACATTAGAGCAAGTAGTTTCAGGTAAAGCTATGGCTGACAACGATAATGCTGATTCATATCTAGAAGGGTATATAAGTATATTAAGTTTAAGACTCATTAATGATAATAAAAAGTTTATAAACGACGTGGTAAAAGATACTGATCCTTTATCTATAATACATAAATACACTAGCCATATGCCAATGTGTATTGAACCTTTGGATAATGCTGATCATATAGATCAGTTTATAATACCACCTATAACAAGTATAACAAATCTTATACATTATATAAATAATAATTATTGTTTATATAAATCCGGATACAGATTCTTTAGAGATTTTGCAGCTACTTATCTATTAAGCATGAAAGGTAAACCTGTTAATACTGCTAATAATAACTTTAATACAATAATTATATCCATAAGAGATCCTATGGATAGATTAAGTAAAGTAAGTTCTATGGAAATCGATAGAAAGAACCACGCATACATTATTTATGTAAACGCTAAGGATACTTCTATAAAGATAGATAGAACTACAAATAAGCAATATAATTCCATTCTAGGTGTAGATACACTAGGAAATACAATTAAAGAGGAATTAAAAATTCCGGATACTCCAGATATATCGGAAAAGGTTATTATAGAACGTGTACAAAATGATAATCTAGAAAAGATATATAATTCTAAAGCAACTATAGAATCTTTATCAGTGATTCTAACGATAGCAAAAAACGAAATAGATAGTACATTACTTACCCCAAACAAAGAATATCAAGTAAGAAATTACTCCGGTTCACGGGATTTTGATGGTAGATATGTGTTATCGTATAAAAAAGAAATAATGTATCAACAAGATAAAAACTTTATAGATAGTGTAATGTTTGGGTTGCGACGAGTAACAGAGGAGTAGGATTTAATCCTACTCCTCTTTTCTTTTTAGAATTCATCATAATCCTCATCGTCAAGAATTTCTTCTACTTCTTCAGTTTTAGTTTTACATCCTTCGGATTTAGATTTACAGTCTTCATTTTTCGTTTTGCAACTTTCTTCTTTTTTAGCTGTACAACTCTCTTCATAATCTAACATTGCTTCCAATAATACGTCATCTTCAAAATCGTTAAACATATTAATTTCCTCCTTATTAAGAATTATTATCTGTTTCTTTATTTGGATTAGGCTCTATTTTAGCTCCTTTGATTTGCGCTAGTTTCTGCAAGAATACAATATGTTTTTTCATTGCCATATTATAAGCATTCATTACAGCGACAATAACTTCAGAGCTTATTGAGAAATACTGTTTAACAGAATCAGATTTTGAATCTTCTTTCTCAACATCTTTAACATCGCTTGTATCTTCTGAAAAATATGTAAGCATAGTACCCTCTAGAGAGTTTTCTTTTGCTACAATATTTTTTGTAGATGTTACTGTTTTATCTAATGAATTTCTTGCTTTTTCAAGATTAGCTATAGCTTTCTTATATCCCGCGGTAACAAAAGTAAAACCTTCATTTCTATCAGTATTTGTATATTTTGATTCGTTTTCCTGATAGATTTTCTTCATTAATCTATCTTTAGCAGATTCATTACCATCTGAAGGTGCTAAAATAGATCCATATTTCTGAGAAAGATATTTACTTTTATCTTTTAATAATTCAGCATCCCCTTCTAAAAATGGAACTAAATTAAATTGATCTAAGACTTTAATATCAATTTTCTGAATAGTCCATTTATCTGGTATCTTAGCTGACATTATTTTTTCTTTATTCTTCTGAATAAAGTTTATCTGGTACTCGTAATTCTTAGTAAAAGAACTAACAAATTTCTGTACCATATTTGTAATCTGTTGAGCTATATTTTGGATAATAGCTTGAACAGATTTTTTCTTCTCGTTGATATTAGCGGCTGTATTTCCTCCAGCAACATCTTCAGTGATAGATTCCAATAAAGATTGTTTCATTATCATATCTTCAATAGATCTTGTCTTTTGAAATAATTCTGCTTCAAAAAGATAAAACTCTTGTTCAATTTCTTGTTCGGATTCATCTTTTTCAATAACAGTTTTATCTTCCTCACTGTCTGAATCTGGTTCATTATTAATGTAATAATCTTGTAATTCTGGATCATCAATATCATCAGAATCCACAACATTATTATTATCGTCATCATTATCACCAGGATCAATTTCAGTGTTAGGTGTATTATCAACTCCGGACGCTGCTGTATTGATAATATCCTTACACTGTTGAAGATATTTAACTATACAATCCATTTTAATAGAAATAGCAATGAGATAAAGATTACAGATCTCATTTATTTGAGATATCTTTGTAGAGATGAATATATTCATCTGATTAAATGAATACGAATTCATTCTGTATGTTTTATCTTCCACTCCATCTTCATCGGTCTTGATTGGGAGTTTGTTATCCTGATTTCTAAAAAACATGGATCTAACTTCATCTGCAACTTTCTCTAGACCGTCACAGAATTCTGTTACAGATTTATTGATCACATTGATATAGTTAATGTAGTTCATGATATCAAGCTTAGCTTGTTTTACACATCCTATATCAACTTCCATATCACAAGATGGATTTTTTACAAATCTACTATAAATAGTTTTTGCAAAAGAATCTTTCGTGCATTTTTCACATCCTGTAAGTTTTTCAATACATTTATCCAACCATCCATCAGAAATTTCTGACGATAAATTATTACATACAGTTGCGATAATTTGAGCTTTTTCTTCTTCGGTTCCAATTGGACCAAGATCCTGAAATAATTTTCCAATAAAAGCAAATTCTTTTTTAAATATTTTATATGGCTCCATTTCAGGCACTTCATCGTTCAACAAATTATCATACTGAACACCTTTATATGTTTGAGTGTCCATAATATTTGCATTATCTTGACTGTCTAAGATGTCCTTATTAGCATCAGCAAAATTTTCAATATTGATTGTAAATTGTGATGCTAATTCCTGAGCTTTGAGAATATATTTATTTATAGCATTTTTATATTCTTTGAAAAATTCTGCAAATTTTTCATTTTCATCTTGTTTTGATTCTGCTTCCAATATAGAATAATATAAACACCTAGTAATATCCATAATATCGGAATTTGACTCTTTAAGCGTATTTAACCCAGAAGAAAGAAAAGTTTGTTTGCTATACGTATTCACTATCTCAGGAGAACAATTTTCTGCAAGTATACGAGTAAAATTAAACAAATTGCTCATGATATCCTCCTTATAAAAATAAATATTTAATGTGGATAGGTGGCTCGCACCTATCCACTTTGTCAAGCCTAAATAAGCTTAAAATGTCATACCAAACTCTACAGAATCAATAATACTTGTAGATTCTGTTTTTACTTCTTTAGCAGCAGCAGCAACAATAATTGCTTTGTACTGTGCTCTTGCCATATTAATAAGTTTAACAAAAGTTCTATTAGTCAGCGTCATCAAAGATCCTAATTTATTAAGAACTTTAACTGTTCCGTGAATAGCTTTTGAAGTCTCTGTAGGAACAACTTTAAATTTCTTTGCAGCTGTTTCCATTTTTTTAGCAGCTTTAATCTGAGCATTAATAGTCTTCTTATTTTCATTATAAAAAGATTTTAATTCAGCTTTTGCTACTTTAGATTCTTTAAACAACTTAATAGCTTCATCAGCCTTAAATTGTTGTTCTTTTTTATCGCTTTTTGCACCTTTAAGCATTGCTTTCGCAACAGCTTTAGGTGTATCAGCTTCTCCTGCAATTGCCTCTCCAAGAACCTCTTTCATAAGAGCCTGAACATCGTCGTATTTTGTGGTTTTATCATTCTGAAGATCATCGAAAACCATTCCACTCAAAGCACTGATGTTTGCAATTATTGTCTGGCCAGCTTTGCTAACGGCATTTACATCGAAACCATCAATCCCTTTAACCATAGCTGTTTTACCAGCAGCTTTTTTCTCATACTTATCAAGGAATCTCTGATCTAATTTCAAAGTATCATCGATTTTCTTCATAACAGTTTTAAAGAACTTCTGGATATTTTCCCAAAGCCATTTAACTCCTGCTTTAAATTTATCAATAATGCTTTGCATTTTTGTTTCTTCATATACCATTTCCTGGCTGCTTTCACGAAGGAACATATATTCTTCAGCCATAATAGCCATATCCAGGTTCTTCATATTCATTTCATTTTCATATGCAACCTGTAAAATGAAATCCATAGGATCAACACTTTCATCAAGCGCTGCTACAGATTCCAGAGTTGTTTCTTCTACTTCTGGTTCGAATTCACCCATCATGCTTTCCATAACAGATGTACGACCGAATCCCATAACATCATCAAACATAGACATGTCTAGTCCTCCTTTTTATTAATTATTTTACTTATTTGTTATAATCATGCGATTATAATAGTGTTAAAATATAGATGCTGAGTCAGGTATAGTATCAGTTACATCAGATAATTTAGCTTTTTGTTTTTTATCTTCTGCAATCTGTCGTTCAGATTCAGCATTAGCTTTGGTTGATTTTACCATAAGCATATTAGACCATTTCTTAAAATGATCTGCAATTTTATGTTGCTTCTTTATAATTTTCTTACGCTGCTCCGGAGTCTTAGTTCTATTATATTGAACTTTCTCTGCATTCAATCTGATAATATCTGCTTCACCTGCAAGATATTCTGATACAGATTGTCGTAAATTATATAAAGCTGTGGTTAACTGATGAAGAATTGGAATAATTGTTGAAAGTAATGCAATTACTGTAGCTCCAGTCATAAGAATAGTAAATACATCTTCTTTAACAATTTCAGATTCTGCATTTTCTTTTACTGATCTTTGAGCTTTTAATAAAGCATCAAAAGTTTTTTCAATCTCGCCTTTCTTACAAGACGTATTGAATCTTTCGAGATTCTTAAACAACAATCCATCTTTTGTCTTAGAATTGGAAATTTTAGCTAATTCTAAATCAATAATCTCACTAGCTGGATCTTTTACAAATTCAACTGTAGCTGAGATAAGAATAGAAGTAGCACTTACAATAGAAAGTGCAATAGTGTTGTAAAATACAACTGCAACTTCACATTCAATATTGTATCCCTTTTCCCATATTCTCTTATACTTTTTGAGATTCTCGACAGCAGTAAAGATAGTATCTGCAGAAGCAGTGCTCTGTCTTTTAGCTACCATCATATCTCTAATAGTAGTAAGACATTCCATGATATCCATATAATTTGGAATTTTGGTAATATCTCCCTTAGACATAGGTATTTGGCCAAAATCAATATCCGTAACTTTCTTTACTATACTATCATATAATTTAGAAGCTAAGCTTCCCAACACTTGATTCTGATCAGCCTCGTTAATCGTAACAAGACATTTTCTTGTTTGTCTATCAGCAATATCAAAATATTCTTTAATATACTGATTATATAAGTCTCGGTTCATTTTATTTTCACCTCCTTATTATGACATTTTTGTTATAAGATTTACGACTTTTTTGTATGCTCCGTCGCCAGCTTCTCTTTCAAGTGATGTAAATGAATATGTTTCATATTCAGTATCGCCATCGGTCATAATACTAATACTCTCTGCAGTCTCATCTACAACTACAAAATAGAGAAGATTAAGTTTTTCCATAATAGGACAAATAACTCTAGGCTGCATCACATCAATATTTTCATACTTTCTTAATTCATCAACTTCTTCTGATGAAATTACAAGAGACGTGATGGCTTTGGCACTATTGTTTAATCTTAATGATTTTCTTATTTTTCCTTTAATAGCTCTTCTCTCCAAAGCTTTAAAGATTCTAGATCCAGATCCTTTTCTTGATTTGGACAAAGAGTCAAGTTTAGCATCATCAATACCTAATAAGAAATCTTTAATGAAAGAAATTTCTCTAGTAGATACTTTAACAAGCTTAAGAATAATATCATTATCAATATGCTTCGTAATAATCTTGTTCAAAATATCTGATGAAGATATAGCATAAAGTTTAGATTTAACTCCAATAACTGCCTGTTGAGCTACGTTTAAATCTCTATCTTTGTCATTTACATAGAAATTTACAATCATCATAGAAGGTTGCATTTCATTAGCTTTCTTTACATCAGATTGTAATAATTGAGAAGATAAATATTGGCGCTTTTGATCTGAAGCAGTACCAAGCGCTTTTCTTGCATCGTTATTGGATTTCTGAATATCAGCATTAAGTTTTGCTACATCTATTGCATTTTTTGTTTGTTGATTTTTCTGATTTCTTTCTGCATCCTCTTCTCTTTTTTGTTGCTGATAATACCATCTAGCATTATCTTTTGTATCTTTATCTGAAGAGTATAAATCATTATCTAATTCTGCATCTGTAGCATCTCTATCAGAATATACCCAAGCTCCATCCTCTGGTCGTTGTACGAATCCGCCAGGTTTTTTAGGTCTTGGAGCTTCCTGAATAACTACAGTTCTGCCATAATTATTAACTTCAGAAAATTCTAATAATGAAGTTGGATTAACTTCATTATCTAAAACAAAGTTAATATTTCTTTTACAGTCTTCTACTACTGCAGAAATTTTAGATCTTTCAATCATAGTAGTAGACTCTTCAAGGCTTTCCATCATATCCATGAATTTATCTAAGTCCATTTTTGACATATCTAAATTCTTATGAAATTTAGCCATATGCGTAACTGCATCAGTGGCATTAGTAATATTAAATGCGCTGAATGCCATTTGCAACATAGATACATTTTTTCGTTCAATAGCCTTTGCCACCATACTAGCAGTTTCTATAGGTAATGTATCCGTACAGCAAACAGGAAATACAGCTGTAAGACCAGCTGTAGCTTTAGCTAAAGATGATGATCTGAGAAGTCTTTTATCTCTAGGATCAATCACATCTTTACCAGCATTTATACCGTCTTTAATCATTTCAAATACATCTGAAACAACTGTTTCATGAATTGCGTTTTGCATGTGCTGACCATCCTTTCTTAATTTATTATATCAATGTTAAATTTACAAAAAATAAAAGACTTGCGTAATAAGCCCTATTTCCTACTAATTATACTCGCTAGAAATTATATTTATACTGTTTCTTCATAGCTAGAGTATAAGGTGTTTCTTCTGTTTGTTGCCGAGTAGTAGGATGCATAGATATATTTCCTTTATACTGGATATTCGTAGATGGATTGCTTTTATTTTCTTCTATATCAGGATCCATCTGGGAAAAAGTATTATAGTTTCTAATTATACTTCTCTGAATTGATTGTCCAGAAAAAGGATTATCTGTTTTCTTAGGGCTATAATCATCATTTATAGCTGAGCATACATATCCTTCAATAAGAGTTTTTGCAATAGGTGCGATAGCAGTAAAAATTTCATTAAACATATTCTATCAATCTCCTTTCAATTGTTAAGCATTAATATTTAGTGGAACCAATCTAGGTGGATTGGGGAGATTCATAAAATATTTTAATATAGCACTCATTAACTCAGCAAGTCTTTTCACTTATATAATATACAAATACGATTCTATTTATACCTGAAACATCATATTAAGTTAAATAAGACAGGAGGGATAATCGTGGCTTATATACAAAAACATAAACCGCCAAGTTCCATTATAAATATGGAATCCAAAGATATGAATGATCTATTAAAGTCTAATCTTATCTACAATAGGCAAGATCTATGTTGGTATGAAAAATTTAATAGATTTGGAGCAATGGATCCATATAACAATTTAAGTCAATCTAAAGAATATTTATTTTTCACAAAACCTGATTGTCATATATTTACTCCAGACACAACTAATTTACAACCAGTTTTAGCTAATAACCCATTCTTTATAGATGCTGCTAACAGATATCCTCATGTAATTCAACAATTACAGAGCAGTGCTGGAGCATTAGGAACTGATAAAGAAGACGCTATTACTAAAAATCCATTTATGGTTCTCTTATCAAACTCTGTTAAGAATACTATAGATTTTCAAGCTCTTACTGCAACTGAAATGGACAATGCTGTAAATATGTACGGTACAAGTATTCCATACAGAAAAGATGCATGGCTAGGAGATGAAAATGTTGATTTTTCTCTTGAGTTTGAAGATTCAAGATTTCTTGAAGTGTATATGCTTTTAAAAATATATGAAGAATACGAACGATATAAAACAGTAGGAATGATATATCCTCCTAATTTAAATAAAGCTAAAGAATATGGAGAAGCAAAACATAATTGCAATTCTTATATTGCAAATAAAGAGCTTCATGATACATTTGGAATATATAGATTTATAGTAGGAGAAGATTATCAAACCATAATACATTATTCTTATATATGCGGCGCATTCTTCAATAGTGTCCCTAGAGATGCATTTAATGATCTGAAGAATGGAGAAGGATTAACTTTCTCTGTAGATTTTAAAGCATTCTGCGTTCTTGATATGGATCCAAGAATATTAATCAATTTTAATAAAATTATATATGATGCATATGGAGAAAATGCAATGCAACGAACCAGACTTCATATATATGGCCAAGCAAATAAAACACTTGCAGAGGAGACTAATGCTAGAGTAAATGGAGATTGGGCTAAGTATCCACTTGTAGCAAGAGTTCCTGCCGGAGGGGCTTCATGGTTTGGAAGTAAGAGTATGAAATATCATTATCAGCTACAATGGTTCCAATAAAGGAGGTAAATTATGAAAAATATATTAAATACAGATATATATGATCTTGTAGATTCTGTCCAAGAACTAGAAGAACGATATATAGATGAAGAAAGTCCTGACACGTTAGCGTTAGGGATATATGGATATCTAGCAGATATCCATGCTACTATACTTCAAAACTCGGCTATAACAACAGGAGAATTAGGTAATGAGCTTTTTCCAGCAAGAGCTAAGTTTGAACGTAACGTAATCAACCATGCTATTATTCAAAATATAGAAAATATTAATGCAGTTCCTGCAACAATAAGTGCTATATTGGGAATATTCGAAGAAGATTTTGATAAATATATGATCAATGATAAATTTATCATTGACAAAGAAATACCATTTGCTATTCAGGATTTTCCATATCATCTCGAATATGACGTTATAGTAAATAGAACAGTCCTCCCAAACAATGAGTATGGATATTCAGCACTTTATGATATGGAAAGGAAAAATAATCTTAGTAAGATTACAAATCCATATCTTCAAGCTCCATTTAGACAAAGATATAACGGTAAATGGATGATATTCTTTTATATAGAATTAATGCAAGTATCTCACGATACATTTACAAAAACTCTCATTACAAATAATCTTGTGGAAAACAAGACTGTTATATTCCAATTCAATGATCAGTTAGCAGACTTTGTAGTTAGAATAACAGAAGGAGATGAAGTTGTATATCTTACTCCAGTATTTGAAGGCATGGGATTAGAAGATAATTTAAAAGATTTCTGTTACTACTCATATATCGATGCAACTCATATAAGAGTACGTTTTGATTCGTTATCGTATGTGCCAAAAATCAATGCAAAGATAGAGATTAGAATTAAAACTACAAGAGGGTCTGAAGGAAACTTTGAATATACTAAAGACGTGTTCCCGGTAATAGGATCCAATAATTATAATTACAAACGATTATTAACTACTCTTCAGTTTGCATCTGATTCTCATGGAGGGTTAGATAGAAAATCGGTAGATGAGTTGAGAAAAATGCTTCCTAAAGAAGCATTATCAAGAGGAAGTATTACTTGCTGGCAAGATCTTGAAAATTATTTTAATATGCTTAATACTGATGAAAATAGATTGATTATCCAAAAAAGAGTAGATAATCAATTTGAAAGATCATATTTTGCGTATATGGTATTAAAAGATGGGTATAATAATGTCATCCCTACAAATACATTTGATATTGATTGCAGGGTTGAAGATTTTGATACTCATGATAATAGAAAGCATGTTCTTAAACCAGGTTGTTATATTTTATATGATGATTTTGATAAGAATAAAGCTAGAGTTATAAAAAGAAAAGATTCCAATGCTGAAGAATTAGATAAACTTGAAGCTGAGGACAAAACAAATTTCCTGTATACGTGCCCATTTATGCTTGTAGTTACAGGAGATCCGTTATATGTATCGTATTATCTTACATTAGTAAATACTATGAATCAATTGGATTTTACTTATGTAAATACCAATGCCACAATACAGTTTATTTGTACTAACGTTCATTGGTATAGACAATATCTTACAAATCCAAATTCATATTTCTTAGAATTTGCTATATCTCCAAATATTGAAAACGGAGAGCAATTGATTATATTAGATGAAAATAATCAGGTAAAAGAAAATAAATTAAAAGTATTTATTGTTTTCTTTAACGATGGTAAAGATAACGCTCCATATGCTTACTGTGAAGCAGAGTTCAATGGTTTATATGGATCTGGAAATAGTTCATATAAATTTAAAGCTGAGTTAACTACTGAGGATATTCTTAGCGATGATAATAAAATTTACATGCACGGGCTCACAAGAGCTAACAGCACAGAAGAAACAGAAACTATGTTACTTACTCCTCATGTAGGTGTAAAGATCTATGTGTGCGCTCAGTTAGATGACGAGTTTGGTGTATTTGGAAGACACGATCTAGATGGTATAGTTCCAGGTCTTGATAAATACACAGTATGTAATATGTATACTGTAAACGATGGTCTTAAGTTCTATGAGAATTATTCCGAAATCATTTCATCTCAGGTATATGATATTAAAGTAGAAGGAGAATATACTGATCATGACGGATTCCATATTATGAGAGTTCCATGTATCAGGAGATCTTATGTAAACTCGGAAGAGAATATGAGAGAATTTATTGAAAATATAAATTATAAAAAAGCATATATCGATAAAGCTCTTTATATACTTGAAGATAATTTTGTTATCGATTTTAAATTCTTTAATACATATGGACCGTCTAGAATATATACAATGGATAGATGGGGATATGAAAAGAAACTTATCGATAGAGTTAATCTTACTATGGATTTTGAAGTTAAATTACTTCAGACCTCAGATAAGAATACTAAAGACTATATCCTTAGAGATATAAAAGAAATTGTAGAAGATCTTAACGATATTTCAAGTTTACACATTCCTAACTTGATTACTACTATCACTAATAAATATAGAGAATCTATAGAATATATCGAGTTCTTAGGATTCAATGGATATGGGCCTGGAGTTCAGCATATCTATAGACAAGAATATAATGTAGTAACTGGAACTAAAGACGTTAATATGGTACCTGAGTTCCTTACTATACATACGGATTTAGATATGACTCCTGATATAAATATCAAACTAGCCTAAACTGGTACAATAACATAAAAGTAAGATTATGGTATCATTAAAAAGGAGGAAATGCATTCATGGACAGTTTTATGAATTCTTGTAATTACACTCTGCAACCAAACAATTCTAGTGCTGTAGCTGCAAGAGAAAATATGGAAAGAGATAATATGCGTAGAACTCGTGTATTAGAACAACAGTACGCCTCAGATAAGAGACGTAAAGATTTCAATGCATTTACTTCTGAATCAAAAGATTTTCTGCTTACTGAGTCTTTAAATTATTTACTCAGAAAATGCCTTCCAGAAAACATTACAGAATCTTTAGCTATGAATGCTAGAGCTGTAGTAGAATCTTTTGTAAAAGAGGAAACTTCATTTTCTCTTCTCAACAGATTTAAAACAAAAACATTGCTATTATCAGAATTAGCTAATGTAGTTGAGACTACACATCAGAAAGTTCTTCATGGGGCTGAAGGTAAAGATGCACCTTTCAAGATTTCTAATTCTGACATGAAAGCATTCCACAGCAAACTTGAAAGTTTAGATTGTGATCAGGTCACTAAAGAAATCGTATCAAGAGTAGCTAAAGCTGAAGAAGAATTCGTAAAAGCTAATGTAAAAGATAAAGAAACATTAGAAGAATTAAGCGATGCTACAAACAAAAAACTTGAAGGTATTAAAAATAAAGACGAGGAAAAAGAAAAGCTTATCAAACAAGAATGCACTGCTATGTACAGAAGAAAAGTGGATAATTTGATGAACAGAAAAAAAGGCATTCTTGAAAGTATTGTTCTTAGAATGAGCCGTAACATTGTTACAGAAGATACATTGTTACCATCATTTACACAAGAAAATGGAAAACTTGATATGCAGAAAATCATTGATACATCAGAGGTAATGTATACTTTCATGGAAATGGTAAATACCATGAGAATAAAAGATGTGAATACATCTTACCTTAATGAAATATTATCAAGCATAAAATAAAAATCTCCCTAAGGCAGTGAAGCCTTAGGGAATTTCTTTTTTAAAAATTAACTAGAACAAGCCTAGATAATGTATTGATTGGCATTATACTTATATTATATAATGTCTTTATATAAGGAGACATATGAAGATTTATATAAATATCATCATATACTCTTTTATATGATTCTTTTTGATTAGCTGCCAAACTGCAATCTCTAATTATATAATTTATAAAATTAGTTTGCATAAGCATATGTAACAATGCATCTTCTATCTCAAAGCAATATTCGTCAGCATTATCGTTTTTTGTTTTTCTGCACTTTATTTTATATTCATATGAATCAGAATAATCCATATCTACCACACCAGGAATAAAATTCATAATACTATCTTGTAAATGAGATAGATTATTCGGATAGAACTTATGTCTTAAGTAGAGTCTGAAGTCAATAGCGGTTTTATAGAAATCTAATAAAAAATTGTTATTCATTATACTAATTCTCCTTTTCTGTCTAAATAATGTAAATTAGGATTATTAAATCCTTTTCTAGCTAGCATAGCATTATAGAAGTTTTTAGTATAAACACAATTTAAGTACCGTAATTTTATTTCAACTCTTGGTAATATAGAGTAGTATTTATGAACTGCACCATCTATTACTAGAGTATCATCCATCCATATATTATAATTAAACATATCGCAATATTTTTTTGCGATATTGTCCCAATCAGGTTTAGAAAATGGAGGTCTAATCAATCCTATTTCGCATAAGAAAGTATCAACTACATTTGCACTTGATGGGGTTTTTAGATATACATTATATTCAATATTACATGGAGTTGATATCAATCCATCTAATTGAATAAGTTCAGTATTAACTAATTGTCTCATATACCTATGATCTTCGCCTGCACCTGGCACATATACATGTATCATGGGATCAGTCATAGCTAATTTGTTATAGTTAGATTTTAATATTCTAACTCTTGGTCTTGAGGCTCCTTCTGGTTCCTCTAATAATTCTATCACATTATAATCATAATAGAATAAATTATTTAATACATTTTGTCTCTTTAGTAAAATTTCGTCCATTTTAGCTGGAGACAGATTATAATAATCTACCATCCAATTCAATCTTTCTGTATAATCTATAGGAATATTTCCATACTTCATTTCATACTGTTTTTGTTTTTGTGCTCTTGTCATATTAACCCTCCTAATACAAAAACTTCACAAGTATAGGTATATCCTATACTTGTGTGTTTTGTATATATTAACCTTTAAAAACTCCAGTATACATATTATACAGCTTATTCATTCCACCTTGAGACGCTTTTTGCCACCAGGTATAACCTGTAAGTTTATCTTTCCAATAATTTTTCTGAATCATTGCCCATAAATCCAGAGATCTATCTAAATCTGGCTTATTTATAGATATACCACAACTATTTGCAAGATAATTTAAATATGTAGTATTATTAAGAAACGACTTTCTCTGATTACCAGTAGTATATTCAGACATAGCCATTACATTATAAAGATCTTTAATTGTCATGGATATATCAACTTCACTAGGAAGTCCATCTAACGTCCAAGACCCTTCTTTACCTTTTTCTATACTAAGATCCGTTATAATACCCATATCGCAATTAAATAATCCTTTATAAAAAGCTCTAACTAAAAATGGGCTCATGTATCCATTTACTGAAGGTTCTTGGTCAAAGTCTTTATTGATAATAGATTTACCATATGGAGATCTTGGCATTGTTAATGCAATTAGATGATTTATAGGAACTATAATATCTAAAAACCAACTTACTTTATTTGGGCAAGGGCATCTTAATTTAATCTTTACATCAAATGATTGTGAAAATGTACTGTCTGACCATATCTCTGGAAATATCAATTTACCGCCAGAAGCAATAGTAACAAAATCCTCACCAAGGTCTTTCACTATTTGACTTCCCCCAAGAAAGTAATCTACCACACCGTGTAGATTACTTAACGCATCTTTAATAAGACTTTCATTTTTCATTATATCTATACCAGTATTAGCTCCAACTAAGAATTGAATTTCTTTAGCAATACTTGAGAAATCATTGACTTTATCTGCTAACTGAGATGAAGTTGTATCGTTTCCAAAAGACTCACTCTTAGATGAATCAGCGTCAGTATAGAAACATACATAGCTTTTATTAGATACTAATAATGAATCAAATTTGTTATTAGACGCTTTTTCCCATTTAAAATCTGCAGCTTTAGCTTTAACTCCATTTACATCTATTTCCACATCACCTATACCTAAATATATAGCACTGGCCTGATTAGCAGCATTTACATACTTCCAATAATTCTCAGTGTCATACGCAAAGGTATAATATTTACCTGGTTTTTCTAAAAAGTCATTTATATCAGATGCACCGTCACCATCATTCAATAATACATCTAATACAGCTTTCTTTTCTCCTGTCTTATAGCTAGACATAAAATCTACTTTACCAGGAGACATCATTAGAAGCGGCATTCTAGTTATAATTCTTTCTGCATAAATAGAACCAAATGATGATTTGGAATCTGGTCTAGGATCCACTGATTCTGGAAACTGGTATGGTATACCATAAATACCACTCAAGTTATCTACTAATAAAGAATCAGCAACATTACCCGCATCTTGAGTATCTCCATATTCACTATTCACATACTGCATATAAATATCTTTCTTTTCTTCGGGAGTCATTTGAGATATTTTATCTAACGTTTCTTGATCAAGAGTTCTAACCTTATCTTGACTTTCCTCAGTAGTTTCTTGAGTTGAATTTGCACTTAGATCTTCTATAAGTTTAACCCTAGATTTCATAATCCATCCTTTTTTTTCTGGAATAAAATAAAAACTATTTCTATCTAAAGTAGCTCTAAGTTTAACATTAGGATCTACATATCCTATATTTCTACTACTTGTTCCTGCATTTTCACGTAATATTGTTTGAGAGGTTGTCTGAACTTCTTTATTTATTACTATCTGAACAGAAGATTCATTAGGCATAATTACGTCTCTCCTTTCTATTAAATTAATATATGGTTGAAGAGGTCTTTTACCACCTCTTCAACCAATTATTTTATTATTGTCTTGCTATCGCTTCAACGTTTCTAATCAAATTCTCTAAAGCTTGATCTTTAGTATTCTTTGCAGAATCTTTTAAAGCTTTAAGTGCAAGAGTTTTTGTAGCTAATAAGTCAGATGCAACTGTATTATCTGCAGAAGATCCACTTGTTCCTTTTATATCGATAATATTCACTAATAATTTAGCAATATCTTTGATAGAACTTGTGTTGTCTACTACTTGAGATAATAATGTAATTACTACATCTATAAGTTTATCTACGTTAGATGATTGTTGTACTTGTTTTGTCTGATTTGCAGAAACTATTCTAGAACTGCTACCTGACTGAGGAGATTTATTTCCATAGTTATAGGTAGGAACTTTATCAGATAATCCTGATCCAGAACCAGCACTCCAAGCAACATCATCTTTATATTGTTGATAGTATTTATCATAGTAACCAGAAACGTCACCATCTTTATTCTGACCAAAGAAATCCCAGAATGTATAGGTTGCTCCTCCGCCAGAAAATCTACCAGGATTTTGTTTAATCTTTGTAGTGTGCTGTTTATACTGAGATCTATCTTCGCTTTTTCCATTACCCCAATGACCATCAATAGCAGCATCTAATGGGAACATATCGTGTTCTGTTACATATCTAGGCAAAGTACGTTTACCGTTAACCAATACATCTTCTACAGCTTTTCTAGTTACATCAGTAGGAGCGTTATCCATACTTGTAGATGCATACCATCCACCTGTAAGAGTGCGTCGTAAATCGGCACCAGTAGCTTGCCGTCCGTATTGAACTTCATTTAAGTTAGCCATCTGAGATGCTTCTTGAGCTGCAGCGACTGGATCTGATCCGCCAGTTTCACCAGCGATAATTCCAGCAGCTAAATCTTTCTGGCTATTATCTAGATCATATTTAGGATATGCAGATCCTGATGTACTTCCAGAAGAAGATCCTGTTGTTGATGGATCTATACCCATATATGCATTTTCTAACTGTTCAAATGCATCTAATATTGCAGTTATAGGACTTTGACTTCCTGAAGATGTAGAGCCATTAGCTGATTCTGGAGCAGTTCCATTAACTGCACTTAAGCAATATTCATGAATCTTTTTATAAGTATCATTGTCGTAGTGTAAACTATCCGGAGCAGTAAATCCATCTGTAAGAAGATAATTGTAAGTATCGATATATCTACTTCCAGCAAATGATTTTAATTTAGCATTGAAAGCTTCGATCTTAGTATTATCTACCGAATCATATGGACCTTGAACACTGCTATCCACAGGGTTTACAGACATATACCATATATTAGCTTTAATTTCATCAGCAAACTTTTTATAAAGTTTTGTATAATAATCGATATTAGGTAAATCGTTTACACCAAATGCAAATATTACTATCGTATTTGGATTTTCTTTTACAATACTCTTTATTTTACCTACAGCTGTATCTTTCAACCATTTATATCCAGTTCCAGGTTTACATACAAACTTAAGTGTACTAGACTCACCAAGAGCAAGTTTCATTCCTTCTGTACGAGAATCTCCTGAATATAATATAGTTTCATTAGCTTTACCGGCCATAAGTTTTAATTTAGATCTTAATTTAGACATGGTTGAAGAAGAACCTTTCATCTTTCCTTTTACAGGAGTAATACCAAAGGTTGTATGTTTCAGTATGTCTTTAGAGTATCTTAATTTAGATTTCTTAGATTCTGGGTCGTTGACATAGATAGTTCTTCGATCTTTACTAATACCAGTAGCAAGCACATAATGATTAGTAGGACCAAATGGTGATCTAGTTTTTGATCTGTTTGTTGGATCTTGACCCATCAATATTACAGGATTACCATTAGCAAGATTATTCATAATAACATCGTTATCCTTACCATCCATAAAAGCTGGCATTAAACCATGTCTATCAAACTCATCTACAAAGTAATCTGCAGTTACACCTCCAGTAGGAGATTTATATTGTGATGCTAATCTTATAGCTTTATTCATATCAAGAGTATTTCCTGACACTGAATTTACAGCCATTGTAGCAACTGCAGGAGCGCATCCTGCTGCGGAAACTTTTTCATTTCCTATAGATTTATTAGCATAATTAGAATCATTCTGAGATACAAATGTAAGTCCTGAACCAGATCCTTGGAAACCAGTCCATCTCTTAACCATTGCTACACTCTGAGATCCCATATTCTGCATAAGCGGTTTGATTGTAGGTCCAGGTTTAGTTCCATCAGAACCACCACCATGGCCTATCATCTGATCAGTAGAATAATCCATCTCAACATGAGAGGAGCTTCCACCTTTTCTATATAATATAATATCACCTAACTGTAATTTGCTAGGATCATTAACGTCGTTAGCTACAACATAAGTGTTTGGACTGTCTTCTTGAGCTCCTGTCCAGCTACCTACATCTACACCAAGTACATTTTTATATGCCCATTGAACAGTTGAAGAACAGTCTCCAGAACCTGTTTCAGGGTCTCTTTGACTTTGAGAATATGCAAGTTTTCCTTCCACACTCTTCATTTTAGCAACTAATTCTTTTTGTTTTTGTGCATGTTGAGGATTTGATGACACATTACCTGTTATACCATTTATATCAACTGTAGTTGATCCTGAAGAACTACCTTCTTCTCCAGTACTTCCTTCATCACCTCCATCAGTCAATCCAAATGCAGCTCCAAGTTTATCAAAAGCCTCTAATAATGCAGTGATAACAGATTTCTTTCCGCTATCTTCTTTACCTTCTCCTGGTTTAGTAGTACCATCAGGTACAGCAGTTCCAGTGAATTCTTCATAATACATTTTAGCATCATTAAGACGTCTATCTATATGATTTGTAGATGAAGAGTATGCAGGTCTTTCAAAACATGTCATGAATGCCCATGTAGCTCTTTCAAGATCTTTTCCATCTCTCCAATCTTCGAATGTATAAATTGTACTACTATAATTAGAACTACTCTTCATATTCCATTGGAATATAGGGTCATCAGGATTACATTCTTTTATCAGATACTCGATTTGTAAATCAATATCTGATGCAGATACTCCTTTAGACGCAGCGTATTGCTCTATAGCTGTACGCCGTCCTCCAGTCCATTGGATAAGACCGAATCCAGCACCGCTTCCTGCTTCTATTGCTCCAGGATCGAATCCAGATTCATTTTTGATATTACCCATAGCTGCAGCTACAGTAATTTCATTATAACCAGCAGCTCTTAATCCAGTCCATACTTTAT
>ENA-ORTS01000673-ORTS01000673.1-human-gut-metagenome-genome-assembly--contig:-NODE-673-length-26826-cov-4.201711_pt1 | contig 26826 bp, 23 predicted proteins | sample MGYA00241911_ERZ509186 | MGnify/ENA primary metagenome ERZ509186 (study PRJEB26280, sample SAMEA2338852) | human gut metagenome | biome: human gut; feature: human-associated habitat; material: faeces...
TGCCCCACACAGCATCCAGCAACGTATCGCGACTGACAGTCTTATTCACATTCAGCGCAAGCAAGCGAAGGATATCGGCTTGACGGGAAGTAATCAGCACCTTACTATTTCCCGTACGAATCTCGTTCGTACTGTAATTGAATACGGAATGGCCGAAAGCATACATCTCATCCTCTGCCACGCCGGACAACTGCGAAGTGAAACGCTCGCGGATACGCGCCGTAAGCTCTTCCGGATAGAAAGGTTTGGCAAGATAATCGTTCGCCTTCAGTTGGAATCCTTGCAGGCGGTCGGCCTTATCGCTACGGTCGGAAAGAAAAAAGATGAGGACATGCTTGTCCGCCTCCCGGATTCGTTTTGCCACTTCAAAGCCATTGAGCCCGGGCATATTGATGTCAAGCAAGACAAGGTCCGGTTTGACAAGAGGAAACTGGTCGAGGGCGATAAGACCATTTCCGGCATAGGTCACTTCATAACCCTCTTTCTCCAGGAAGCGTTTCAGAAGCATGGAATACTTCAGGTCATCGTCAGCAAAAAGAATTTTCAGTGGTTTCATGAGTTGCTATTTATATTCTCAATATCCATCTGTGCAGATTATTGTGGAATGGTTATTTCCACCGTCGTCCCCCTCCCAATCTGACTGGTCAGAAAGACGGTTCCCCTATGAGCCTCAACCAACAACTTGACATAACTCAACCCCAAACCGATGCCCGGCAAGGAACGGTCAGGCAAGTTGCTGCTACGGTAAAACTTATCGAATACCCGTCCCTGCTCGGAAACAGGGATACCAATGCCGTCATCGGAAACTTTCAATGTGAGCTCGTGGCCATGCAGGCGGCATTCTACCCGGATACTGACGGAGCTTCCCGAATATTTCACAGCATTTTCCATCAGATTACTGATGATATTTGCCATGTGCACGGGGTCGGCTGTAACCAGCAGGTTGTCCGTGAAATGTGTCTCGAAAGATACTTGTTTTCCCCCAGGAGCATGCTGCAGGCGTATCAACTTCTCCACAACCGGTTTCAAATCGAAAGTACTGAGGGAAAGTTGTGTCTGCTCATCGTCAGCACGGGTCATGTCGCGCAGCTTCCGGAGGTAGGCGGAAAGGTTGTCCAGCTCGGAAACGGAATCACGCACCACTTCATCCATGGCCTGCTCGTCGGTACGCATTGTTTTGTCATTGAGAAAAGAGACGCACATCTTCAAGGCCTGCACGGGACGTTTCAACTCGTGTATCATGGTGTTGACAAAGCTTTTCCGCAACTCGTCCACACGGTGCTGCTTCAAAATGGTCTTTATCTGGAACAGCAGACAGACAGCCAGCAGAAGAATCAATACCAAGCTGCCCAGAAGTTGCCAGCCCATACGGAGCAAAAGAGTATGCGGCATCACCTGCACATCCACTTGTACCAACTCCCGCTTCAGCGGATTGTAAGGATAAACCAGACGGATGACCGGATGCAAATCACTCCCCAGCCGTTCTACGGTTTCCACCCATTGATAGAGGCTGTCGCGCGGCGTGACTAGTCCGGTAGTGAAAGACATGCCGTCCAGTTTAGTCGCCAGCACCGAATCGAAGCGCTGCAACGTAAAAGGGACATCTATCTGCAACTGATAAGCAACTATCGCCTCGCTGAAGCTCATGTTGAAAAGCAGCTTGTCTTCGCCATGTATCACAATCTTGTCCTTATAGACAATACTATCCTTCATTGCCGTGGATAGAACGGATTTATCTGCCATGGCCCCCACCACAAACGTACGCGTATAGCGCTCTTTGAGCTTGTTGGTCAATGAATCCCTATCCGTATGCATGTCCACATTGGTGTTGAAAAAGGATATATTAGGCTTGTTGAACACTTTCTTCGGCTGTTCACGCCGGATAGAGTCGTTCACTGCCACGGCATCCATGACAAGGCGGTGTATCTCTTCTTCATATTCCTCATTCTTATACTGATACTGGTTCCACAACCAATATCCCTGCCCTGCTACAAGTAGCAGCATGGATATCAGTGACAATGCCCATACTATTCTGATTCGTTTTTCCATCTCAGAGTCTGTTCTTCTTTTATACTATACAAAGGTAAGGGTTTCCTCCAATCAGAGGTACGCGCGAGGCGGCTATTCTCATTTGAGTAACATTTCAGTAATAACTTTCTCACTCCGGAAAGACAAATTCCGCATAGATTTGCGACGACAGGACACATGACACGTCCTCGAAACAGTAATTCCTAACAACGAAAAAGTATGAAAAAGCAGATTCTACTCACCGCCATGCTGTTGATAACCACCACAACCGCCTGCGCACAGTTTAACATCAAAATCGGCTCCGGCAAGACGTTCAGAAAAGATACCATAGACCAGGCTGTACTCATGGTGCAGTATGAAGTGGACGGTTGTACGGACACACTGTCGGAAGAGCGTTTCCAGGAAACCATGATGTTGGAAATCGGCAAGAAATGCTCCAAGTTCTACAGTTACACAAAGTATGTGGGCGACTCGGTATTTGCTGCCGACATTGCCAATAACGCCTCGCAAGAAACGATGATTGAACACGCCAAACAGTTCAGAAAAAGCAAGCTGAACGAACAGACCTACAAGAGATACCCCGTAGGCAAAGTGACCACACTGGATGAAATTGCCGGAGACATCAACAGACTCCGGTGCGAGGAACCGGAAGAGTGCCCACAGTGGACGCTGCAGACAGACACGGCAACCATCCTCTCGTATCTCTGCCAAAAAGCAGAATGCGTGTTTAAGGGACGCAGATGGATTGTCTGGTACAGTCCGGAGATTTCCTCCAGCGAAGGGCCGTGGAAGCTGTTCGGACTGCCCGGACTGATACTGAAAGCTGAAGACAACAGGGGGCATTATCTCTTTACCTGCACCGGTATGGAGCAATGCCATTCCTACCGACCTATCCTCTTCAACGGAAAAGATTATGAACCCGTAAACCGCAAGGCGTACAACAAAATCCACGAAAGATACTATGCCGACCCGGTAGGATTCATTATGGGCAACACGCCCAACGTACGTATCACCATACGCGACGACCAGGGCAATGAAGCCAGGAAGCCGAAGAATATAGCCCACAATCCGCTGGAACTTGACTGATTCATCCCATCGAACTCCAATGGATATACACTTCAAGAAACTCTTGCTGCCAATCCTTGCCTTGTTTGCAATGACAGCGCATGCACAGTCTCTCAGTGGCTTGGTAACGGACGAAGAAACCGGACAACCGCTGGAAGCCGTAATGATTAGTGTGCTGCGAAACGGCACCATGATAGATTACGCCCTGACCGATGCCCGGGGGAGATATTCCCTGCCATGGAAATACAACGGCAGCCTGCAAGTCAGCGTATCACTGCTGGGCTATAGACGGGAAATACGCAACATATCGGCAGCAGAAACACTCCATATTCGTCTGCATTCCGAAGCCATTGCACTGAAAGAAGTCCAAATACGTCCCGGCCGCATTCATGGCAGGAAAGATACCGTAAGGTATAATCTGGCAGAGTTTGCCTCTTCCAAGGACGTACACATCAAGGATGTTCTGAAAAAGCTCCCCGGTGTGGATATTGACGACAACGGGCAGGTGAAATATAAAGGTAAAGCCATCGACCACTATTTTGTGGAGGGTATGGACGTGACGGGTGGACGCTACAGCCAAATCAACAACAACCTCAGTGCCAAAGCCGTAAAATCGGCAGAAATTATGGAGAACTACCAATCGGTCAAGGCATTGAAAGGAAAACTCAGTTCGGATGAAATAGCCCTGAACTTGAAACTCGACCCACAGGCACGCGACCAATGGATTATCAACGGTACCCTGGGTGCAGGCTGGAGTGATGGAACACAAGAAACGACCGGAACGGCACAAACGAAGAGGGACAAAGGAACGCTTCTTTGGGAAAACGCCGCCAATGCCCTCCAACTGGGTAAAGGCAAGCAAAGCATCTACGGCTACAAGAGCAACAACAACGGTACCGACCTTAGCCGTGAGCAACATATACTGACAAACAACACATCCCAACAGATTCCCCTGCACGGCTTTCTGGTAAAACCGGGCATCAGCGCTCCCCTCGACAAGCAACGGCTGCTCTTCAACGAAACCCATACACTGAATGCCAACCGCATGTATAAATGGAACGACGAACGTTCCCTGCGCCTGCAAGCCGGATATACCCATAACCGGATTACTCAGCAACGGGGCAACTCGCAAGTCTACTACCAGCCCGATGACACCATACGCATGGATGAAACCTACCACTACTGCCTGCAGAACGATGCCACCCATATGGAAATACACTATGAGGATAATAAGGCCATCCACTATCTATCGAACCGCTTCCTGGCAGAAAGTGAAACGAACCGCGGCACCTCCCACGAGTTGCAGCAAACGATGCGCACCTCCCAGTTTACGGCAAAGAATTTCTTCAGCCTTATCCGTAATGGAGAGAAATACACATGGGAGTTCAATTCTGCCACACAGTATGCCTATCTACCCTCCTCCTTGTCACTACACGACGGGAAAGACAAATTCATCCAGCACAGCCTTTACAACGACAATAAGGCCAGCCACCTAAGAAAACACAACGGTTTCACCCGGCAATACACCGCCGGTATAAAGGGCGAATGGGCATCGGTAAAGCACCATTCCACCCGGATGGAAACATTTGGCGCATCCAGTTTTTCTCCCTACCTCTCCCCCTACTTCCAGTTGGAGCAAGGCAAGTGGCAGGGAAGTCTGTCACTCCCTCTCAGCTATAAGCGCTACTTCTCGCAACAGCGCTCTTTTCTCTTTTTCAATCCGTCGCTCTATCTGCGCTATCAGCCGGACTACCATTGGAAAATTTTCCTCTACGGCAGTTTACACCGCTCAGCAGGAGATGTCACAGACCTCTGCCCTTTTACCTATCGGACAGACTACCGTACCTGGAAAAACACTGACGGCCTCTTCCCCGTCAGTACACGCCAACAATACAACCTTTATGGAGAATACAAGAATACCGTGCAGGAATTTTTCGCCACCGCCACTTTGTCCTACCGGCATGTACACTACAACACCTTGAATGAACAGAGTATCTCTGAAAACCGCATTGTCCACACCCTTCGCCTACATTCTAACAGTACACAAAGTTGGTTCCTGCTCAGCACTCTCTCCAAGGGATTTTTCGACTGGAATCTGAAAACCTCACTTGACTTACAACTGAGCCGCAATACCGGCTGGCAGTTGACACGGGTTTCAGATACAGACGCCCTCACTCCACAAACGGAAACAGCCGGAAACGGCCCGCCTCAAAAATACCGTTATGACTATCTTAAGATGGAACCCAAACTGATATGGTCGCCCGCCGAAGCTTTCGAAGCCGAATATCATGCCACAATCAGCTATGGCGGCAGTAAAATAGGGAACGACACGCACCTTGCTCCTCTACTGGACTTCGTACAGCGTATGCACCTCACATTCAGCATCGGACACGTCGACCTCTGCCTTTCCGGAGAACATTACCGGAACGATTTAAACAGCGATACGCATCTCAACACACTGTTTGTAGACGCATCACTCATTTATAAGACAAGGAAATGGAGAGTGGAAGCCAGCCTCAGCAATCTGTTCAACAAGAAAGAGTATGCCTATACTACCTACTCGGCCACACAAAGCTATACTTCACGGTTGAATATCCGTCCACGGGAGGTTATGGTAACTGCCGGTTATCAGTTCTAAAGACTGTCATCTACAACAATGTCCGTATTCCGGCATAAACCAGCATCCCCGCTATCGTCAGCAACCCTACCCATATAGGAGCATAGACATGAGTGACATGCTCGACACGCTTATATCCGCTAACCTTCACAAACAAGCGGTAAATCAGCCAGGCACCAATCAGCCCCACAATAGTCCCTGCCAACAAATCACCCGGATAATGCACACCGAGATATACGCGCGAATAGCACGTCAGCAACGCCCAGGCCATAATGAAAAGAGTAAGCCACCGCTTGCGGAATAGAAAGAACAGGAAAAACGCCAATCCGAAGGTATTGGCGGCATGACACGAAGGAAAACCATAACGCCCTCCACGATGATTGTTGACGATATGCACCATCTCCGAAATGGGATTATTCAGATTAGAAGGACGCATACGCTCCACATAGGGACGTATCCAAGTGGCACATGCCTGGTCGGCAAAAGTAATGGTGAGCGCAAGGCCTATCATGCAAAACAGTGTGACCTTCCAATGAAAATTGCGCAACATCACATACCAGATGGCAGCATACATGGGAATCCAAACCCACTTACCGCTATAAGCGCTCATAAAATAATCGAAATACATGTTGTGCATCCGATTGATGGAAAAAAATATGTTTGTGTCTACATCTATTGCCCCTTGCAAGGCGTCCATAAGTGCTGTCATACGTTATCTTTTGGCTATATCATCATATAATTTTTGCAAATAGGCTTTGCCCAACGGCAGGTTCTTCCCTTTTGCTGTGCCCTCATCCACTACCACAGTACCCGCCTGGCAATTGAATATCACTTGATTGTCCGCTGTCACCATACCGAAAGCATCGGGTACGGTAAAGAACGCGAAATGAGGGGAAGCGGGATTAAGCATATCTTTACTGAAAACAAACTCATCATGGGGCAGCGCCAATTGGGCCAGCAACGTGGCTGCAATATCATGTTGCGAGCCATAGACGTCAATGCGCCTCGGCTCTCGGACAGCACCGCCCACCATCAACAGAGGTATCCGGTAGCGTTCTACCGACAAATTGTCGATATGTTCGGGATAAGCTCCCAAGTGGTCTGGAACAAACACAATCACCGTATTCTTCCACTGGGGAAGCTCACGGAACTGTCTTACAAAATCGCCTGCACAACTATCCGTATAGGCAAAGGCGTTCAGCCGGTCATTCTCCAGACGACGGAAAGGTACTTCAAAAGGCTCGTGGCTGCTGGAGGTCTGCAAGACACGGAAATGAGGAGTTTTCTCTTCGGCAGTTCCTTCGGCAGCTTCGGCTTTCAAGTCTTCCAGCAGACGGTTGAATACGAGATGGTCGTGCGCCCCCCACTTACTTAAACGTTCCGTTACGGGAAAATCCTGGTCGGAAACAATGTCTTCAAAGCCTGATGACATCAGGTAGGAACGCATATTGGTAAAGTCGGCATCACCGCCATAATAATACTTGGTACCATAACCCGCCTTCCGCAAGCTGCCTGCAATGGCAGGAATGGACTGCGTTTTACGGGGATACTTCATAATACTAGTAGTGGGCTGGGCAGGATAGCCACTCAAGATAGCCACCAGCCCACGGTCCGTACGGAAACTGTTGGCGTAGAAGTTCGTAAAGAGCACCCCTTCCTTACTCAAGCTATCCAGATGGACGGCAATATTCGGCTCACCTCCCAAAGCTGTCATCAACCTGGAGGAAAAACTCTCAAGAATCACAAAGAGTACATCGGGACGCTGAGTATTGAATAAAGTATGCAGTGAATCGGCAGGTTGCAGCACAGAATCTGTCTCTTCCGTTTGACCACCGGCACCTGCGGGTTCAAGCATGTCTTTAAAAAGCCGGTCGGCCTCCGCAGCTTCCATAAAACGGTACTGCTTGCTGAAGTCCTTCTGCTTGGCAAGAGATTCCATCAGACTGAATGCAGGGTTGATAGCTGCATGGTTCAGACGCTGCTCGGCACTGAAATAGACTTTCCCCACATTCATGGTAGATACTGTAAAGCCTCCACGGATAGGAATAAACAGTAACCCCGTCATCAGCAACAATATACCTGACACCTTCAGGCGACGATAAGGCAGTTTCATCCGCAGCAACAGCTTCTTCTGCAGCAAGATGCCGTAGAAAACAGCATACAGCACGACAGCATAAACAGCCATTGCCACAATTCCCCCCAGCACCATCCAAATGCTGACACTGGCCACTGCGTCTTTAGGGGAGGAAAAGAAATAGAATAACGGAGTAGCATCCAAACGGAACCCCCAATACTCGTATAATCCTAAATCGACAGTAAAAATTATGGAGATAAGTACTGAAATGAAGAGGAAATAGCCGCACCAGATGCGATGAAGGGATTTAGAAAGTGTCCATACAGAGGTTATGAAAAGAAAACCGAGAATAGCTGTCAGATAACCAGCCAGAGATAGGTCTAAAGGTAACCCATGCCAAATGACACTGAACCAGTCCGCACACGAGGCATCCGGATACAGCGATTTGTAAAACAGCATAAATAGTGGTTTCTGCAACACAAAAATGCAGACAAACAAGCAGTATGTCTTAATAAATCCTATGAGCCTATCTTTCATCGGTGCCTTATTGTATATCTAAATATAAGGTGCAAAAATAAATCTTTTTATTCTATTTCTCACCAATATTAGTCAATAATTACATTGAAAGATAGGCTTATAGGATATTTTAAGTTTATCCGTTCACGCGTTTGTAATCTTCAAGGAACTTCTTCAGACCGGAATCGGTCAGCGGATGATTAAGTAAACCCTTAATGGCCGAAAGCGGACAAGTAGCCACATCAGCACCCACCTCTATACACTGCATGATATGTGCTGTATGCCGGATAGAAGCGGCAAGCACCTGGGTGGTATATCCGTAATAACGATACATCTCCACAATCTTGGCAACCAAAGCAATGCCATCCTCACAGATGTCATCGAGACGCCCCACAAACGGAGAAACATACGTTGCACCTGCCTTGGCTGCAAGCAATGCCTGACCGACAGAAAATACCAGAGTACAATTTGTACGGATACCTTTGCCCGAGAAGTATTTAACGGCCTTAATACCTTCTGCAATGCAAGGTACCTTCACTACAATATGCGGATTCAAGGCTGCCAGCTCTTCACCCTCTTTAATCATACCTTCATAGTCGGTGGCTATCACCTCGGCACTCACATCTCCCTGCACAATGTTGCAGATGTCCACATAGTGTTTTCGCTGGTTCTCCACTCCCTTGATACCTTCTTTTGCCATAAGCGAAGGATTCGTGGTAACTCCGTCGAGTACGCCCAAGTCATAGGCCTCCCGAATCTGTTCCAAATTTGCCGTATCAATAAAAAACTTCATGATATAAATGTTTAGATGGTTGATATTACAAATATAACGATTTACACCATAAATGGTTCCCGCCAGTCCTTTATTATCTTTGCTTGACGTAATTATTATTCGGTCAGCGGTTTCGCTTCAAGAATAAACGGTTAGTAATTGTTTGCGGCAATTCATTCTCATAGTGGGTTACCATAATCATCGTTTTATCCCGACGATGGCAGAATGCCTCTATAATCTTCTTGACCCGACGGCGGTTGTATGTATCGAGTCCATGAAGCGGTTCATCCAATATCAGCAGTTCCGGGTCCTTGACAAAAGCACGTGCCAATAATGCCAGACGCTGTTCCCCGCTGGAGAGTTGCAGAAAAGGACTGTCTTTCAAGGCGGCAATACCGAAAATCTCCATCCACCACTCACATACCGACATCTGTTCGGCATGAGGACGTTTATACAATCCGATGCTGTCGTGCAGACCGGAAGCGACAATCTCTATGGCAGGCAGATTCTTCAGATAAGCACGATGCATTTCCGGACTGACATAACCGATGTGTTTCTTGATTTCCCAAATACTCTCCCCCGTTCCGCGCTTCCGTCCGAAAAGACTGATATCGCAGGCGTATGACTGCGGATTATCCGCACAAACCAAACTAAGCAAGGTAGACTTGCCGGCACCGTTCTCGCCACTCAGCGCCCACTTCTCACCACGCATCACTGTCCAATCCAGCTCCTTCAGAATGGTACGGTCATCGTAACGGATGCTAACCCCGTTCAATTTCACCACTTCGTCCGAAGTGAAATTCGCATGTTCGTAGGGCAAATCGAGAATACGCCGCTGCAATTCCTCCAACGCTCCGGCCTCTTCCTGAATACGCATCTGATTGCCCGCACAGAATGCCTGCACATACTCCTCACGTTCCATCTTTTCGCCCACCTTCATGTCCTCTACCGGCACAACATGTGTAATAAATGAAGGTATGTCATCCAACATGGAAAGCACAAGGACAATCTGCAACTCGCCCAGCCGGGTAAGCCGCTCCAGCAAATTAAAAAGCAGTTCACGGGTAGGCGCATCCAGTCCTATGAAAGGATTGTCCATGATAAGAATTCGGGGAGCAGTCAGTAAAGCTTTAGTCAACTGAAACTTGCGCAGCTCCCCACTGCTGAGAAGAATGATTTTCTTGTCAAGCATCGGCTCTATGCTGAAAAGTTCAAATAGCTGCCGCCTCAAGACATCGTCTTTTACCTCTCCCAGCACTTCGCGTACTAGCGGAGCATCCTCCTGGTCGTGGGCATTCCAACGCTGTTGATAGTAATAATTGGCATCGGCAGAACCGTAAGTATCACGGAAAGCAATGTATTTCACATTATCATAAAGAGTCTGGGTGGCAGAGGGGGAAAAATCATATTGTACGGTTCCTTCACGCAATGGATATTTTCCGATCAGGGTATCTACAAAAAGACTTTTACCGCCACCATTGGGACCTACAATAGCTATGTGTTCATTCGCTCCGATAGTTGACGTGATGGGTTTGGCTAAACGCACAAGCGGGTTGCGTGCTACGCCCCCCGCCATGCTAAATGTATTTTGACTCATATTCTTATATTCTGTTTAATTATCGACCGCAAAGGTAACAATTTTACAGCAAAACAAGACCTATCACGAACATTTTTCCATTCATACAACCGATTTGTTTATCCAACGGGGTTATTCATCCATTCCGTCAATAGTAATGATTTTCCCGTCCGCATCCAGCATGGGAAGCTGCGTATCCGGGTCGAGCTTTTCCTGCTCGATTTTCTTCTTATACGGCGTGGGCGCGATGATGGTGATGCCCTTCTCGCCCCGCAGCACATGGCGGGAGAACTTGTCCCGCCAGCGGTTGTAGCCCGCCACAAGTGTGGCGTCCGGGCGCTGCAAGTGGATGAGCGCCTGATTGTTGAGGGAATAGTTGTGAAACCGGCTCATGGTTCGCAGGTAATTGCGGTACTTTTCCATATCGCCGGATTCAAAGATGTCGCGGATGCCCGCCTCGATGCGGTCGGTGATCTCCTTGAGCTGTTCTCTGTTTTTACCGGGCTTCTCTGGCATTTTTGCCTCCTTTCATCAGGTCGATACGCAGGAGCTGAAGCCCCCGCGAAAGATATTCCCGTAAATCCGTTTTTCCGCAGAGATAGCGAATGTCGCCTGCCTTGTCCTGCTCACGCAGCGTCCACAGGTCCGCCGCCCACCGGACAAAAACCGAGTCCGGCGCGTTGAAGGGCTTTTTACGGCGAAGATAGAGGCTGTGCCGCCCCAGCGCCATGATCGTGCAGACGGTATTGACCACATCGAGAGAACATTCGTTGAGAACGGCGATCCTCCGTTCATACGAGGCCGCGCCCAACAGCTCGCGCAGCGCAGGCTTGGCATTTTCAATCAATGCCGGATAATCCGCTCTTGTCGGATACGGAGATTTTCGTGTCATAGGCACTTCCTTTCATTTCATGGGCTGTTTACCCCTAAAATGGCAGCGCCCGCGCAGGGGTAGGCTTTCCTGTGCGGGCGCTCGGTTCTTATTCATTTTCGGAGTATATACTCCTTGCGGGCGGCGTATATCCGGCGTTTTTGGCGCGTTCGCTGGCGGCCCTGCGCCGCTCGTCGCTGAACGGCTCCCGGACACTGACGCAGCTTTTCGGCACGGCGTAACTGACCGCTCCGGCATGGACGGTCCTATCCGGGTACACCTTGTCCGGGTATTTCTCAGCAAGGCGCTTGAGCTTGCGCTTCAGCTTGGGGTCGTGGGTGTAGATGCTGGCGGTGGATTCTTCCTCGTTGTAGAGGATGATACTTTCCTGCTCCAGCTTGGAGAGCTTCATGTCCTCGCCCCCTTGTCAAATTCCAAACGGAAGCGGACGCTCTCGCCGGTATCCTCCAGCACGGCGGTGGCGTCGTAGGTGCCGCCGGTCTTTTCGGAGTAGAGGCCGGTGAGTTTCACCCGCCCGTCTGCAAGCAGCGCGGCGGCGACCTTTTTTGTCAGCGCGGCACGCTTGGCGGCAAAGAACTTGTTGTCCCGCCACAGCCCGAAGCGGCAGTCGTTTTTCTCGCAGAAGAAGCCCTTTTTGCTCTCGGTCACGTCGCTGCCGCAGCGGGGGCATTTGCCAATGACCTCACGGCCGGAGGGGAACAGCACCTCCGCGCCGGAGATGGCCTTATAGGTTTTTACCAGCTCCGTGAGCATATCCGCAATGCCGGTCATGAACTCGTCCGGGGAAAGCTCGCCGCGCTCCACCTGCTGCAAGCGATATTCCCATTCGGCGGTAAGAAGTGGGGACTGGAGCTGCTCAGGCAGCACGGTGATGAGGGAAACGCCGGTATGGGCAGGCACAAGGCTGACGGCCTTCTTCGCCCGCCTGCGCTCCACAAAGCCCGTGGCTACCAGCTTTTCGATGATGGCGGCGCGGGTGGCGGGCGTTCCCAAGCCCTTTCGCTCGGCGTCCTCCGGTGTATCGTCCTTGCCCGCGTTCTCCATAGCGGACAGAAGGGTATCTTCGGTGTAGGGCTTCGGCGGCTGGGTGAAATGCTCGGTAACGGAAACCTCCGCACCGTCAAAAGTCTGCCCTTCGGTGAAGTCCGGGAGCGTATCGCCGTCCCCATCCGCAGGCTTTTCTTTCAAGAAGGCACGGAAAATGCGGTCGATTTCCCGCCAGCCTTCGGAGAGAATACGCTTGCCTTTTGCGGCGAAGGAATAACCGCCGCAATCAAAAGTTGCCGTGACCGCCTCATACATATACGGCTCCGCCGACGCACACAGCAGCTTGCAGCAGATCAGCAGGAACAAATTGCGTTCGCCCAGAGGCAGAGCCTTGATATCCGCTTTTTCAATCTCCATTGTGGGGATAATGGCGTGGTGGTCGGATACGTCCTTGTCGGAGATCATGGTCTCCACCAGCGGGAAGAAGTTTGTGCAACCATCAAAGGGCGGCAGCTTTGCCGCCAGGTGGATCACGCAGGAAGCCGTTTCTGCCATGTCGGAGGTCAGATACCGGCTGTCCGTGCGGGGATAGGTCAGCAGCTTCTTTTCGTAGAGGCTCTGTGCGTAGTCTAAGGTCTGCTTTGCTGTGTATCCGAACAGGCGGTTTGCCTCTCGTTGCAAGGTGGTGAGATCATAGAGCTTCGGCGGCTGTTCTTTCTTCTGTTCCTTCGTTACAGAGGTACAGGTGACGGTCGCACCCTTGCACGCCGCCGCTGCCTGTTCCGCCGCTGCCGGATCGGTGAACTTTTCCGAAACCGCTTCGGCTCCGTCCAGCATCAGGCGCAGCAGATGATATTTCTCTTTGTGGAACAGTGTGATTTTTGCGTCACGCTCTGCCAGCATTGCCAGCGTAGGCGTCTGCACACGACCCACATTCAAGGTACGGTGATAGAGAACGGAAAACAACCGTGTGGCGTTGATCCCCACCAGCCAATCAGCTTTCTGGCGGCAGAGTGCTGATTGATACAGGGCTTCATAGTCGGCACCGGGGCGCAGATCAGAAAATCCCTCCCGAATGGCGCTGTCCTCCATCGAGGAAATCCAAAGGCGAAGGATCGGTTTGTGGCAATCCGCCATTTGATACACCAGACGGAAGATCAGTTCCCCTTCGCGCCCGGCGTCACAGGCATTGACGATGGTATCCACATCGGGGCGGTCCATCAGGGCGCGGAGATTTTCAAAAGCGTTTTCCTTGCCCGGTGCCAGCACATAGCGGAACGGCTCCGGCAGAATGGGAAGATCGTCATATCGCCATTTCTTGAAATGCTCGTCATAGTCGCCAGCATCCATCGGGGATACCAGGTGTCCCATGCACCAGGATACGAGAAGGCCGTTGCCCTCATAAAAGCCATCGGCCCTGGATGAAGCACCCAGGGCCGACGCGATAGATTTTGCTACGCTCGGTTTTTCGGCAATAATCAGTTTCAAATAAGCTACTCCTTTCATTGCGATAAGTAGTAAAATAGTGTATAATTCAAAAGAGGTGATTAAATGCAACGCGATATGGATCTTATCAGGAAAATTCTTTTTGTCATCGAAGGAAAATATGTCGATACTTGGCTCCCAGGGAGCGATGTTCAAATTGATGGCTACGACATGAAAACTATTGCATATCATTGTGCATTGCTTCACGATGCCGGTTTAATTTATGACTATAAAGCTCAGTATGCGGGAGATGGACTTTGCTTTTTTGGTGTTGGGCGCTTAACTTGGGAAGGACATGAGCTTTTAGACAAAATCAAGAGTGATACCGTTTGGAATAAGACAAAGGAAACTATTAAGTCCAAGGGGATACCACTTGTCCTTGATGCCGTAAAGGAAATATCGTCCGCAATCGTTACATCAATGGTTAAAGCCGCAATCCAAGGAATATAATCGAAGAACTGTGCGACCTGTTTTGACAGGTACGCACAGTTCTTTTTTAATGGATTTTACTATACGGGTCAGTTGTCTTTTATATCGCCACTTTCATCTTCGGTAAGATATTCCTCATCCTCAAAATCGTAATCGTCGGGATCGGCGCTGACCTTCACGCCCTGCTTCGGCTTGATGAATTTCACATAGGCAAAGGCTCCGCCACCCGCCAGCGCCAGCAGCAGGACAATGACCAGCAGACCGCCGCTGCTCTTTTTCTCCGGCTGCTCCGGTTCAGGCTCCGGCTCTGCCGCGGCCTCCTTGCCGATGCACTCAGAGAGATTGTTTTTGCAGACAGGGCAATTTGTGTTCACTACACCAGCCACGCACTTTTCCTTGCAGTTGCAGACGGCGGGCGTTTCCGTTGCGGGCGCATCGTCGCCCATGAGTGTCAAAAGGTCAGCTTCATCCACCTGGTTCAGAAAATGCACGGTTTCCTCGCCCCCGTCGTCACGGTCGATAATGAGATAGAATACGTTACCGTTCTTCGTTTCCACCGTAATGAACTGCTTGCCGCTCCGAGTGCTGCTGCCGATATCGTCGATCAGCGAAAGGTTTCCGTCCGGCGTCAGGGCGGCGCCTCCGCTGCCGCCCATAAGCTGCTCAAACAGCTCGCTTAATTTATCGGGATCAATAGAGAAGGAAAAGTTACCATCATTTTCGCCACCTGTATCACTGAGCGTCATATAGCCGGAATAGACGTAGCCGATCTTCTCCGGCAGCCGGATCATGTACCAGTCGCCATCCGTGCCGATGACCTCTACCACCGTTCCGTTGGGAAGCTGCGTAAAGGCGTAGTTATCCAGCCCAGCACCCGTGCGGACATTCAGCTTGCCACCATTGGTGGTGACGGTGCCGGTCTTGCCGGATTTCTCCGTGCCGCCCAGCATAGAGCCAAACAGCGCAGAGATCAGTTCGGAAAGATCGTCCCCGGTGATAGCCGCGCTGTCAGTCGGTTCCGTCTGTGCCTCGGAGGTGGGAGCTGTATCCCCGCCACTTGCAAAAGCGACCGTAGAAAAGGCCGTCATGCAGAGCATAACGGTCAGCAGCACCGTAAGTGTGCGGATCATGTGCTTATTCTTCATCGTCGGCGCCCTCCATCATGTCGGAATCAGCGGTGCCCTCCCTTTCCATCATCCCTTCCGGCAGGGAGATCATGCCGCTGGCGTAGGCGCGCAGGAAGGCGGTCAGCTCCTTGTTGTCCATGTGGACAGCCTTCACCATGCGGACAATTTCCAGATTTTCTTCCTCCGCAAGCTGTGCCTCCAGCGCACGAAGGCGCTTCTGCTGCTCCGTGATCTTCTCCCGGACCTTCTCAATGTCACGACGGATCTTCTCAGTAGTTGCCATAGTCAAATAAACTCCTTTCCAAATCGTTCTCTCCATGAATAATTGCGCCCAAGCCCCTGAACGGTTTTCAGGTTGGCCCGTGCGTTATCCTCCAATGCCAGCGCACGCCGGAACAAATCCGGGTAATGCTCCCGCAGGTCGATGATCTCCTCCGCCCGCATACTGGGACAGAAAAAGCAGGAGGATTTTCCCGGCTGCGGCAGGCCCTCCGCCTTGATCGCCCGGATACACGCCTCCCGGTCCCAGCCCCATTCCATCAGGGGATACCACTTGCTGTACTTTGGGTCTGCCAGATCACGCAGAAGGACCTTATCGCTGCGGTAGTGCTCGCCAGCGTCATAGCCAATGAACTTGACTACCTTCTTCCCGCTGCGCCAGGCCTCACGGCACGGGGGATAATTGTTGCAGAACTTTTCCTGCGGGCCGATCTTGTGTTTCAAAGAGCACCGCTTAAAGCCGTAGGCAATAGAGGGCAGCGTGCCACTTTTCAAACATTCATCCTCCAAAGTCAGACGCTTGCCGTCCTTTGTGGTCTTATAGACTCGTGTGATCTCTGGCATACCATGTTCTTTCAGCCATTGATCCATGATATCCAGATAAGCGTAGGTATGCGGATGCTCGCCGCCCGTATCCGCAAACAGGATCAGGTCAACGGGGATGCGGTGCTGGTGCAGCCCAATAAGAAGGGCGGTGCTGTTCGCACCGCCGCCATAGGAAACAATATTGATATGCTCACCTCCATCAATCATACGGCGGTCTGCCGTAGGCGTAAAAGTGCTGTTGCCAGTAGCTTGTATTGAGTCTTGCGTACTGGATCGGGTCGCCGCAGTGCAGAAACATGGGGTTGCCCGCTTCGTCCAGCCCTACATAGAAGCCGACATGGGAGATGCCCGCGGTATCGTAGGTCCCAACGAAAAATACCAGGTCGCCCGGCTGCGGATCGGATACCCGCGTGGAAATGTTGTAGAGCCCCTGCGCGCCCAGCCGCCCGGTATTGCATAGACCGCTGTTGGTCAGAACATAGCTGACAAAGCCGCTGCAATCAAACGAGGTGGAAGGGCTGCTGCCGCCCCAAACGTAGGGATATCCCAGGTACTTTTCTGCCTCTGTAATAAGCGCCGCAAAGCGTTCATCAGACAGGTATTCCGCAGGGATTTCATAGTCATCCGGCGGGTTCGTGATGTACTTGTCCACATACCCGGATGACGGGAACAGGTCGGAGCGGTTTCCCAGCGTGGACATATACACGGCGTACATGGAGAGCGTTTCGGTATCCATGATGTAAACGGGAACGTGGCTCAAATCGAAGTTTTCAAGCTCCACGGTGCAGATGTAATACGTGTACGGAACGTCCACTTCATACTCGTTGCCCTCGCTGTCCGTCCTCGTCTCTGTACGGTAGCGTGTCTCCGTGGTGACCGTCTCGGTAAGGATATATTGCTTGTCAAACAGCATTTGAAGATCGTCCTGTACCTGGTCAATGGTAAACTGACCCTCATGGAGCGCCGACAGGATGGACAACAGCACATAGGGATCGTGCTTGATCTCGTCCAGATCAAAATGGTACTCGTCATAGTCGTGGGTCTGCTCATAGGTGTCCAGATACTCCCGCAATTCATCCTCCATCGCGCAGTAGGCGGCTTCCGCCGCCAGCAGGTCTTGATCTTCGGAGAGATAAGAGGACGCAACGATGTTGGACACGCCTCCGCCGAAGATGGAGGAACAGGATTGCAGTAGCCCCAGCAGCATGATCAGCAGCAGGCCGATCCCGCCCACGATCAAAAACGCCTTTTTGTGTTTGGAAACGAACTCTCCTGCTTTCTTCGCCGCATCCGCGCTTTTCTTCGCACCCTTCGATGCTGCCTGCGCCGCTGCCGCCGCGTCCCCGGCGCTATGCGCCGCCCGGTATGCGGCGGCATACTGCTTTTGCAGCTTCTTTTTTTGCCACATCCGGGAAATGGGGTTGCTGGCTGCAAGTTGGGGATTCTCCCGCAAAGCCTTTTGGTACAGCGCATCCGCGTTGGCTTGGACTGCCGCCTGCTCTGCGCTGGATACCTCCCGCCAGGGTTTCAGCTTGCGGTCTGCCCGCCAGTTTTGCAGCTTGCGGTTCCCATAGCCCACGGCCTTTTCCATGCCGCGCTCAGTGAGATGGCCCGCGGCCACGCCGGAGTTCTCCTGCTCCACCTCCCGCACCTTGGCATGGGCGGCGTGGCCGATCTCCTGTAATGGCCGCGCCAGCGGATTCACCGGCTGATGGAGCGAGGGCTGCTTTTCGGGGACGGTGGCCCTTGCCGCATCCAGCTTATCTGCCGCCTTGTCGGATTTGCGGATCACCTTTTGCAGCTCTGGTGCGGTGCGTTCCTCATCTGAAAACCGCAGACGGGAGGATGGACGGTCGTTGGCCGCCGTACCCTCCCGGTAATTTCTGCGCCGTTTCCGGCGCTTTTTCTTTTCGCTTTTGTGGATGCGCCGGTCGTCCAGCCGCTCCGCCGCGCTGTGAACAAACGCCGCGGAATCGCCGGAGGGAGAATAGTCCTGCTCCAGCGCACGGTTGGATACCCGGCTTGCCTCGCCCGTGACCATGTTGACGGAGATGGCTCCGTCGCGGGTCATCTTCTGCGCCTCCTTCTCGGAGGCCTTCCATTCCTTCATGCGTCACCACCTGCCTTTCCGTAGGGGCAAACGCTCACGCACTCGCCCGTCTCGATCATAGAGATATACTTGAAAATGGGATATGCCTGGGGCGGGCAGACCGCGTTGCCCAGGGTTTTCAGCCGTAGGGCGCGGTCCGCGGTGTTTTCGGTGATACGGGGGACTCCCTCTGGTTCGGCGGCCCAGAGGATACGTCCGTCCATTTCTGCGGGAAGCCCATGAGCCATTCCACCCAATCCGGGTTCAGCGCCGCCGTCTCGGATATCGGCCGCTCCTGCCGGATCACCTGGGATGACAGGTTGGCAGACGGGGCGCTGTTCCGAAACGCCGCTGGTTTCAGCGTGGAGCGGTAGCCCTCCGACGCTGCCGGGGTCAGATAGAACACCGCCGCCGACAGGCTCAGGCTCCAGATCGCGCCGCTCTTGTTCACCTTGCGGAATATCCCGTTGTCGGAGAGGTACACATCCAGGTTGGCCGCGTCCCTGCAGGTGTTCTTGTCGGAGGCAAGGGGTGTGGGAAACATCAGCCGCGACGATAAAAGTTCGCTGGCGCTCATGCCATGCGCCGACGCCGCAAGCCGGAAATACGAATGGGAGAACAGCGTATCCCGCTTTTGCCAGGTCAAAGATCGTTTTGTCGAGCCCCATATTGATGAAGCCAGCAACATTTTCCCCAAGCACCCAACGGGGCCGCAGCTCGGTAATAACGCGACACATTTCCGGCCACAGGTAGCGTTCATCCGCAAAGCCTCTCCGCTGCCCTGCGGTGGAGAAGGGCTGGCAGGGAAAGCCGCCGGAGAGGACGGTAACGGTTTCAAGTCCTGTTTTTTCAAAAAACGCCTCCTTCGTAAAAGTCGTGATATCCCGGAATCTCGGCACATCCGGCCAGTGCTTTTCCAGAACGGAATAGGGATAGTCTGCCCACTCGCATTGACAGACGGTGCGGAAACCCGCCGCCTCCGCCGCCAGATCAAGCCCGCCAATGCCGGAGAACAGGCTCACATGGGTCAGTTGGTTTTCTATTTTGTGTTCACCTCCTGATTTTTGATATAGAAAAACCTCGCTTCGATTGAAGCGAGGTCTAATCATGTTGAGAACTCTATTTTGATATTAAGTGATTATTGAGTAAAAAAGTAATTATATCATCGACAGCCAAAGGTTTAGGGAAGCCGCACTGCTGTACATACTGTTTCACCTGTCGTCTGGATTCATCTGCATTAGGCTTTAATGTTCGCATGATTTTGTGCTTTTGTTGATAACGAGCGATAAATTCAGCTTCTGCATCGGCTGCACAAAGCAATTCTGTATCTAACGACACTAAAAGTTTAATCAGTATGTATGAGAATCCAACTACACCTCTTAGACTCACTTGAACTTCTGTTCCTAAAGCAGGTGCAGGAAAATCTGGGACTTCCGAGACACATAACGATGATGCAGTTGCAAACGGCAAGTAGTCTGTATATGCGTTTATCAATTTTTGATCCGCTATAGACCCATTGTGCATATAGCAGTTTCGCGCCTCTTTGAACACTCGATAACAGTGCAGTAAAGCATCAAGCTGTGCGTAACACCTGTCTCTTTTTCCGAGATAGGTCGAATAAAATGAGTTATGCAACATGGTGGATGAATTAGCTGTCAAACGGGCAACTTCTGCTTGTGCCTGTGTAGGAAATTGTAGGGCCTTGACATCCATATCCGTGAAATAGTTTTGTTTCAGTTCTTCTAACCAACCTTCAAAAATAGGTATTGTACTATTTAACAGAATCCAGGCGAATTTTGTTTGCTGCTGCGTCCATGTTGTTTGAATAAACGCTCGTTGATAGTTCACTCCATGTATACCGCTGCCCTGACTGAACTTCGCCGCTAATTCAGCCTCGGTGATTTCAGGAAATTCCTTCTTAACACCATTGACCATACAGCGAAGGTTCCATAGGCCGACCGCAGTAGGCCAAACCATATCGTAGTTCGATGTAATATTATTTAGCGCTCGCTTTGTGGCAGTAAAGAATACATCCGTCATCCTAATCACCTCTTATTGATTATAACATACCTCCTATGGAAAATGTAGTATTTTGTCATTTTAGCAGTTCGGTCACCAGTGCCGGAAAACAGGCTCACATGGGTCAGCTCAGTCATAGACGTCCTCTCTGCCGTCCTGGTCATACGGCGTCAGGTGTGTCCTGCGAATGGCACTTTCCAGCATATCGAAGCCTGTAACGCCCGTACTGTCCGGGATGCCCCACCTGCGGTACATTCTGCGGATCACCGGATGCTCGCCGGAGAGATTCTTTTGCAGCCGCGCAAGCTGCCGCTCCGTTTTCACTTCCAGAACACGATTGTGGAGAAAGCCATACTGCGCCAGCAGGCCAAAGAGATCGCCCACCAGCATACGGAAGGCGCTGCCGGAAATGATGTAGGCGGGATCATTGCTGGAAGCGGCACGCTGCTTTTCCCTGATTTTTGCGTCATGCTCTTTCAGCACGGCGGTCAAGGGTGTGAGCTCCGCCGCTTTCAGCTCCGCAAGGTCCTTCCTGTCCCCAAACACCAGATAGCGGCCGGGGATGCGCCAGGCGGTGAACTTTTCCTCCGCGATCTCGCCGTACCGCCGGGCGGTGTCGATCAGGTTCTCCATGTCCCGGCGGTCCTTGATTTTCCCGGCAAGGAAGGCAAGCTGGTGGAGCAGCCCGTAGAGATGCACTTCCTCGTCAATGTGGGCCTCGTAGGTCTTTTCCTCAATGACATACAGCTTTTCCTGTTTCATTTCATGCTCCTTTCTGAATTTTGGGCATAAGAAAACCCGCCTCGGCTGAGGCGGGCCTTTCCATTAGAATATTAGTCCTGTGTTTTTTTGTCCAAGTATAAAAACAATGAATACAATTCATTTAAATATAAAAACTTTTTTAACGAATTGACCTCGTTTTCTGCTTCATAAACGTGACCATGCGCAATTTTATCCCGAGATTCATTTGAAGCCGCATCGGGATTGGAATGTTCAAAACCCTCTGTAAAGGCTTTTTCTATCCGATCAATTACATCGTGAAACACCTCATATTCATAAATTGATACATCATTATTTCCTTCAAGTTCTCTCTTGATGTCCTCTATCGCTTTTTTTACTTTGTAACGTGGATTTTTAAGAGATGTTCTAACAAAATCCGTAATTACCCCTTCTGTATGCACGGTTAACAGCGTTACAGAAGAAATGAAGTAGCGCCTAGAATGATTGACGAGGGCTTCATGAAAAATTCGTTTGCGACAAGCAAAGTACGGTAATTCATCCCAACCCTTTACTACCGTCTTTAAAGCCTTGCATCGATCGTTCCGAAAATGCGCAATAATTAACTTGTTAACTTCATCAGTACTTAATTTTTCTTGGTTGTCGTGGATATGGTTTACGAGTTCGTCCGGAAGCTCATCAGAATAAAACCAGCCATATTTTAATAGCGTTTCTCTTTGTGCGCTCCACTTTTTGCGATAGGTCAACAAAGAGAAGTCGATATTGGACAGTATGGATTGCGTTGCGTTTGCCAGTTGCAGCACCGAAGACTGCATGGCCTGTGAAAAAGCCTCAGATATGTGCTGGACACTTTCTGCTAGATCATGTAAAGGAGCTAGTATGGCTTGCACATCTATTACTGGCTCTGGAATTTTTGCTATGACAGATGCTAATTCGGGGTACTGGATATCAGGAACATTTACTAATGCGGATTGCAGCTGAGCGAAATTAATCTTCGACATTGACTGCATAGCAGAAGATATTTCTAATGCCGGGATTTTAGGAATGTCGGTCAGTGCTGAATGAAATTGTGGCAACTCATATTTGGGTATATTTGATATTGCGGAAGTCAACCCAGGAAGGTAATCGTGAGGTATAGTCAGATTACTCAAAGCATTGCCAAGTGATGTTGAAAGTAACTTGTTCTGTGATTCAAAGATTCCGGATATTCTTTCGAACGATTTTGAAAGGCCTGCCGATGCATTTTTCAGTATAGATTCATTAGCTGTAAAAAATTGCTCATAGGCACTACTTCCAGTTGCCTTATCATATTCATTTTTCAGCTTATTATCTTGTTCGAGAATCGCATTTAATACAAGAAGCAAGCTGTCGTCCGGCGCACTCAGAAAATCCGTTTCAGTCAGACCTTCGCCATCATTACATTCTGTGTTTTGAAACATGAGAAAAACAGCTTTTGCAAATGCCGTGCGAAAATCGTCCCCCTGCTCATGATGCTCAAACATTTTTGTGCAACAATTCATGCTAAAGAAAACACAGATGTTTGCATCTCTCCCAGACAATGAAATTGTGATTATTGGAGCATTATCTCGAAATGATGAAAAATCTATTCTATCGCTCATTATTTCACTTCCTCATTTTGAAATTATATCACCTCCTCCCACAAAAAGAAAGTTTATCGTAATTCTTCCGGCATAACCTCGCTGGGCTTGGTCGTGAGAAGTTTATATAGTTCCGTATCCTTCGGGAACTCGTCCCGGAAGGGCAGGATCACATTCTGGAAGAACAGAAGGCCGCTGCCGGGGTCCGCGTTGGTCACATAGGCAAGCTGCTCGGCAGAGATGTTCAGCCGCTCCGTCATCAGCTTGCGGTCGCCCGCGGAGAGGTTCAGCAGATAGATAAAATCACTGTTTTCCAGAATGTTTTCGATCTCCGGCGAGGAAAGCAGGTCTTTGGGGTTCTGTGTCGCCCCGGTCGGAACGCCGCCCCACTTTCTAAAACGCTTCCAGACCTCAGCGCTGTATGCTGCCGTCTGTTCCTCCTTCAAGAGCAGATGAAATTCGTCCACGAAATACCAGGTGGCCCGTCCAATGGAGCGGTTCACCGTGACGGTGTTCCACACCGCATCCTGGACAATGAGCATCCCCGGCTTTTTCAGATTCTTGCCGAGGCCCTTGATATCGAAGCAGACAAGGCGGTTTCGGATATCCACGGTGGTGCGGTGGTTGAAGAAGTTGAGAGAGCCGTTTACATACAGGTCAAGTGCTTGCGCCACACGCTCTGCCTCCGGGATGCTCTGCGCCATGAGCGCGTCCAGCAGATTGCCCAGCACGGGCATATTCTCCGGTCGCGGGTCCGCGAAGTACGGCTGATAGATCATCTGCACGGCCCGGTCAATGACGGTTTTCTCGATGGCCTCCAGCCCCGTCTTGCTGCCCATGATAAGCTCACAGAAAGACAGCACGAAATCACTTTTCAGCGCCAGCGGGTTTTCTTCCTCGCTGTAATTGAGGTTGATATCCAGCGGATTTACATAGTCGCGGCTGTTGGGCGAGAGCCGGATCACCTGGCCGCCCAGCCGGTTCACCAGCGGAGAATATTCATCCTCCGGGTCACAGATGATGACGTTATCCTTTGTGGTCAGCATGACATAGGTGATCTCCCGTTTGCAGCTCATGGATTTGCCGCTGCCCGGCGTGCCGAACACAAGACCGTTGGGGCAACGGGACTGCTTACGGTCCAGCAGGATCATGTTGTTGGAGAGGGCGTTGAGGCCGTAATACATGGCACCCCCGCCCATAAAGAGCTCCTGCGTGACGAAGGGGACAAATACCGCCAGCGCCGAAGTGGTGAGGCTCCGTTCGATCTTGATACGGTTGAGGCCCAGCGGCAGCGAAGACATGAGCCCGTCCTCCTGCTGGAAGTCCAGCCGGGTCAGGATGCAGTTGTGCGTCTGGGCGACGCTGGCCGACTGCGAAACGGCGATCTCCAGCTTTTGCTTTGTGGGCGCCAAATGCAGCATGAGGAAGGTCGTATTGAACATTCTCTCGTTGCGGCTCTGCAAATCCTGCAAAAGATTTTTCGCCGCGCCGCCGTAGGTGGAGAGGTCGGAGGGGAGAATATCCAGATCGTAGCCGCTGCGGGCGGCCTTCTTCTGCTCTTGGATCTTCATGGCGTCCAGATCGGTGATCTTGCGTTTGACCATCTTGATCGCCTCGTTCTGGTTGATGCTGCGGACGTGCATGGTGACGAGAAGATTTCCCTCCACATCCATGAAATCCGTGAGGATACGGTCCTGAATCTCCGGAGCCAATATTTGCAGGAAGGATACCGCGCCGTACATTTCGCCCACGCGGAAACGCCGCGTTTCTCCAAACTCGAAGGAGGACGGAGCGATAAAGTCCTTAACGGACAGGCCGCTTGCCGGGAGCCAGTCCCATTCAAAGGCAAACCTTTCGCCCTCCGGATGGAGAAGGCCGTGCAGCAGCGCCAGCCGCTCCTTGCCGTCCAGCACCCTTGCGCCCGCGCCCATGACCTTGAAGCGGTTCAGGGTATCCGCTTCAATGCGGGAAAACCTTGCCCGCGCTGCCGGAAGATTCTCTGCCTCGATGGTCAGCGTGACATATTTGCGCTTCACAAAGCCGTTGTTGCCGCGCTCATACTGCATTTGCAGGATGCCGGAGGCCTCGACGCGCATATCGTCCAGCGCGTCACCCTGGGCGTCCATGCCGAACAGGTTTCCGTTCTTGTCCTCATGGCGGCTGCTCAGTGTCATTTGCACGCCGATGGAGGGATCATAGCCGTTATAGAAGTCGCAGAGGCGTTCAAAGATATCCCTCTGGTCGTCCGGCCCCGCCAGACGGTAGTTGACGTCCTCATAGGTTATGGTCTTGGAGAAAAGCCGGTCGTCCAGCCTGCACAGGCCGTCCGGGTACAGGTTCCGAAATGGGATGCTGTCCTGCACGGTATGGGGCTTGCCGTCGCCCTTCGCCTGCCGGATGATGGTTTCAATTTGTTTTCGCTCTGCCCGCGTGAGCTTACGCTTTGCGGCGGGCTGCGCGTTTTCCGGTTTTGCCGCTCTTTTCAGCAATCGCCCGTACCTCCTTTTCCAGTTTTGCCTGCCGCACTAGGGCGGAATAGGCGTTGTTGGTCTGATAGATGCGCCGCTTCGGGCGGACGAACTTGCATTGGATCAGGTGACCCAGGATCACTTCCAGCGTTTGCCCGTTTTTCTCATAGAGGGCGAACAGGAAGAACGGGAGCATAACAAGGATCATGCACAGCGCCGCCGAGGTCGTACCCATACTGCCCTTGCTCAAAAAGAAAAGCGGCACTCCCACAAGCGCCGCCGATCCGAAACACACAAGCTGCCGCTTCGTCAGGCCAAACAGCATCTTGCTTTTGATTTTTGTCAGGTCCTTCGGGACCGTTACATATGCCAAAATTGATACCTCCTTTAATGCGCTCCGAACAGGCTTTTTGCAAGGCTGCCGGTTTTGAACAGCGTGTAGCACAGCAGCACCGTGTAGCCCATGCACTCCCAGATCGCCACGGTAATATCATCCCCCACGGCGATATTCTGTACCAGCACCGCATAGATGCCGACGCAGACCATAATAAGAAATGCCTGAAAGCCCAGCGCCAGCAGGGACTTCAAGTAGTTCTGCCCCGTATGACCCCATTCCCGGTTGACCATCGTGGCAAACGGGATTGGCCCCACGGATACGGTCAAATACACCTCGATCATTCTTCCGTAGATCACAAGGAAAATGGCAATGGTGAGGATATGCGAACAGAGGCCCACAAAGACGCTCTGAAACCACAGACCCAGCAAAGAACCGATGCTCCAGTCCGCCAGCGTTGTTTCCAGATCACCCACGACGCCGGAAATGTCGATCCCAGCATCGGAGATGATGACGCCTGCGCTCTGATCGACCACGCTCTGCGCCACATCGAACACCGCCATGACGATATTCCAGGTGTTCGTGACGATCAGCACCGCACAGAAGGTTTTGAATATCCATTTCCAGAAAAGCCAGGTGTCAAAATCATGGAGATTATTTTTCTCGACGATCAACTGGATCAGCTCATAGCACATGACGAAGGTGAGGATGATGCCTGCGATGGGAACAATGACTGTGTCGGACAGGCTGCGGATCATGTTGAAGATACCGCCGTTCCAGCCGGAGGGCGTCATGCCGACCTCGCCTGCGATCTCGGCCACCTTCGTATTCACGGTATCAAAGGTCCCGGAAAGGTTTGAGATGATGCCGTCGATCAGCACCTCCTTGAACCATTCCTGGATCGTGTCGATTATCACGGGAGATCACCTCCTTAGAGGCAGCTCCCGCCGTGAAACGGGAGCCGCCTCTGAGATTTTGATAGGGCTCAGCCCAGCAGACCGGACAGCAGGGGGATCAGGGTCATGCCGATCAGCGCCACACCGCCGCCCGCGACGAGCTGTTTTATCCCCAATTAGGTGTAAAACTCTGCTCGATGGCGGGCGGCGGCGTACAAAAAATCTATATGGTGTTTTTAAGAGAACCGTCCCGGCGGGACAGGTCAGGCAGTGACCTGTTCCACCTCCGGG
>ENA-ORTS01000676-ORTS01000676.1-human-gut-metagenome-genome-assembly--contig:-NODE-676-length-26697-cov-9.675437_pt1 | contig 26697 bp, 20 predicted proteins | sample MGYA00241911_ERZ509186 | MGnify/ENA primary metagenome ERZ509186 (study PRJEB26280, sample SAMEA2338852) | human gut metagenome | biome: human gut; feature: human-associated habitat; material: faeces...
GTCCCGTAAACATAGAACCGTCATTCATGTGGTGTCCGTAAATAATGATGTTATCTGAAGGTTTCTGCACATCACAATTTTCCTGCACATACGGACAGCCATAAGCAGAATAGGTCTTATCAAACTTGTGCTTCAGGTAAAAGTTCGGCTCATTTACAGACTGCACGACCGGATAGTTGATATTGGTATCTTCAACCTTTATCCAACCCACCATATCCTCATTCTGCCGATAGAGTTCAAGATATTCTGCAAGATAGTCCTTATCTTCCGAAAACGTCACGCCCTCATTTTCCTTTGGCGGCTCGTCCTCCACAATCTCCGCAAGGTTATCATAGACTTCATTCTGCTTGGCAGAGTCAATGTGATTACGGATAATAAAGAAGGTGCTTACAGACAACACTACTGTAAGCACCACCGCAATAATAATATAGATTTTTCTGCTCATTTTCTCTTACCTTTCCATATCGTTTCTCTTAGGCGGGGTCAAATCCCTGCAATATTCCGGATACCTCAACTTGATACCCTCCATAAAATACGGAGCATATCCGCAACAGAACAGTTCCTCCGGTGTATAGAGATTTTCCCTGCCTTCTTCCGTAAATCCATTCCAGAGATTAAAGGCAAGGTGGCAGACCTTGACTGTGCCACTTGTCTGCCAACCGCCGTGCATACCTTCCGGTATGATGCAATCCCTCTTAAAATCAAACATCTTTCCGATGTTCATTCTTGTTTCTTCTGAAATACCCATCACATAGAAAAATGCTCTGTGATAGCAGTCGTTGACTTTGCACTTATCCAGATTTTCCAATACAAAATCTCTGTGTGCAGCATTGCGAAATTGAATCTTAGACATTGTAAATCCCTCCTTATGCTTCGCCTGGTTTGGTTGTCATCAGTTTATAAAGTTTCGTGTTCTTAGGGAATTTGTTTGCAAACGGTACAAGCGAACTTCCCACCTTGATAAGTCCGTGTCCTGCTTCCACATTCGTGATATAGGACATCTGAAGGTCGGAAATATTCAGAAGTTTTGCAAGCTCAAGCCTGTCTGTGGAAGCCTGATTCAGCATAATGATAAACTCTGAGTTTGCAAGCATTGTTCTCGCTGTGTGGCTCTGCAAAAGGTCATCGACGTTCTGGGTAATTCCACTTGCGTATGCACCGTATTTTCTCACACGCTTCCACAAGGTAAAGAGGAAGTTTGCAGAGTATTCGTGCTGGAACAGAAGATAAATCTCATCAATGAAGATAAAGGTGTTCTTACCCTTTGCACGGTTCTGTGTGATACGGTTCAGGATAGAGTCAAGGACAACAAGCATACCAATCGGCATAAGCTGTTTACCCAAATCAAGAATGTCATAGCAGATAAGGCGATTATTGGTATCCACATTCGTCTGCTTTGCAAAGGTATTCAGAGAACCGTGTGTGAAAAGTTCAATGGCAAGTGCCAGTTCCTTTGCTTCCGGTTCGTCCTGCTGCAAAAGTTCTGCCCTGAAATCCTGCAAGGTCGGTATATGTCCCTGATAGTCATTCTGCTGATAACTGCGATACACGCTTGCCGTGCAACGGTCAATGATAGACTTCTGCTTCGCTCCGAGATTTGTTCCTCCGATAAGCTGTTCACAAAGGGACATAATAAACTCGGATTTCAAAATGACAGGGTTTGCACCGTCGCCGTAATCCTTATTCATATCCATTGCATTGATGTGATTGTCGGAAGTAGCAGAAATATTGATTACCTCTCCGCCCATTGCACTGACAAGCTGTGAATACTCTCGCTCAGGGTCGATGATGATAATATCTGCGTCTGAAGAAAGCACCTGATTGATGATTTCTCCCTTTGCCGCAAATGACTTACCGCCACCAGATACACCGAGAATAAAGGAGTTACCATTCAAAAGCTGCTTACGGTCTGCGATAATCATATTTTTGCTGATAACATTCTGACCGTAATAGATACCGTTCTCGTGGAAAATATCCTGCACCCTGAATGGGATAAATACCGAAAGGCTCTCTGTTGTAAGTGTTCTGAACGCATCAATCTTTCTTGTTCCAAACGGCATTACCGTATTGAGTCCATCTACCTGCTGAAATCTCAGTGTTGCAAACTGGCAAAGATGTTTTCTTGCTGTGGTAAGCAACGCTTCCGTATCATTCTCAAGCTGTTCCTTACTGTCTGCCGTAATAACCATTGTGATAACAGCGAACATCATTCTCTGGTCACGGGTCGTAAGGTCATCGAGGAACTCTTTCATTTCTTTCTTCTGCTGCTCCATATCATACGGAACAGTTGCAGAGAAGTTGTTATTGGCATTCTGCCTACGCTGCCAGTTTGTGATATTGGTTTCCACACCAAGCAGACGGTTCTCTGCTTCCTTTACTGCTTCATCAGTTGGAACGGGAACAATATCAATGGACATCATCAGATTTCTGTTCATATCCGTAAGTTCCGCTACCATACTGTCCTTGATATAGGACGCATATTCACGAAGAAAAAGGACTCTTCCATAACGGTTTCCCATCTTGAAATAGTCCTTTTCAAATTCCATTGTGTCGGGGCAGATATAATCCTTAAAATCGTGTCCCTTTTTTCTTGTTTCCTTAATATCAAAGTGGAAAGAGCTTTCCTCTCCCACACGATAGAAGTCGTGGAAAATACGAAGTCTTTCGTCTGTTTCCAGTTCCACACATTTACTTCCAAGCCTGCCGAAGTGAGCAATCAAATCTGCACCGACACGGGCAAAATAAGTTCTTGCGTCCTCCACACTCTTTTTGTTGATGGAAATAGTAATATACTTATCCTGAACAATGGAGTTTGCACCCGTTGCCTTATCAAGAAGCATTTTGTTGTATTCCTCTCGATACTCGTCCAGATTATCTCCGGTTGTCGGAATAAGGATTGTCTGCTCAAAATCCAGTCTGTTGAGCCGACGATTATTGATTGTGATTTTTGTCGTTGCACCACTGTCAAGAGAGTTCAGAAGTTCGGAATATTCAAGGAACATCGCTTCCTTATCCTCACGGCTCGCCACTGCATAGTTAATATCCGTAAAGCGGTAGGTCTTTGAATATTTATCCTTTCCCACTTTGAAAATGCCATCATCAAAGATAGCTGCCACGGGAATCACGTCCTGCACCCCTTTCGGTACAACAAATTTTTCTTTATCCTGCTTAAACAAATTTGTAAGAGTCTTAATCATTTGACTTCAATACCTCCTTCTGCTTCTGTTCAATGCTTGGCTTCATCAGTTCGTAATAAACATTGGTGGAGTGAAATACCAGCTTCTTCGGCATTAAAAACTCCGATTTTATCCACGCATAGATTGCTTTCTCTGCGGTCATACCGTTGTACTTCACAAAGCCCAGTGCCGCAAACGGTGCAGCACCCAAAATGCACACCCACGATACGGTTTCCGTGCCAACATACGGTCTGAGCAAGAAATACAGTCCTACCGCAACGCCACAAGCGAGAACAGAAAAAATGAACTGTCTGAGCGACAGTCCAAAAAACATTGACTCTGTATAATTTCTGATTTCTCGGTTAATTTTTACTTCCATATCTGTTTCCTTTCCTGCGGTTTCGGTCTTTCTCCCTCACGCATTTATCATTCAGGCAAAAGACTTTGCCTTTTCGTTTACCGCCATAGTAAACGCATTTCTTACAATCTCTTTGGTTCATCTCAAAATCTCTCCTTAAAGTCCCATCATCTCTCGGATAATACGGTCAGACATTTTTACTGCACCGACAAGAACAAGCATATTAAATACCAATTCCCCGATATATGCCCACACCTGCGTAACTGCTGTTGCATCAGGATTCACTACTGGTGGCGATGAAGCAAATACGGAGAAAATAATACAAGCAAGTACAATGACTGCTCCTTCAAGCAGAACGGCACAATAGCTCTTGATAAAACTCTTGCCGACATTCTGTGTCGGTTCTCCTGCAAATGTGGAAAGCGGTATCGGTGCAAGTGCTGTGTACATATACAACTTGAAAAATCGTCCATACACTGTCATTATCAGAATAAACGACAGCACCGTGATAAATAATCCTCCGATAAGCGTTACCGCCCACAAGGGAATACTCTCGAAAAATCCGCAGTCCTCTATGGTCGTTATCATCTCTGCGGGTAAGGTCGTCTGTTCCGGAGTTCCAAATCCGGCAGCATTCATAATGGTTGAAATCGTCCCTTGCACGATATTAAATAATGCAAGCATAAGCTCCATTCCGTATGTGATAACACCTTTCGCCAGTGCAAAACGAACAAAGAGTTTCAGAGCGTGTTCCGGTTTCTTCACATCTGTAAAACTTCCGCAGGTCTTTACCATACCTATCACGAAAAACAATACAAGCAAGGCAAGCCCGATAGCCTGAACCGCACCGTTGATGTCAACGATAACCTTCCAGATATTCCCGCCCTTAAAGTTCTGCGGTGTAGTTGTGATGAGTGTCCATATTTCCGACAGTTTTTCATTCCAAGTTTCAAGGGCATTTTCAAGATTTTGAACTACCCAGTTATCACTCATTCAAAGCACCTCCTTACAATTAAGGGGTGTACCTTAACTTGGCACACCCCTCGATAACTGTGTAACTCTTATCTTAGCCTGTGATAAGAGTAAGGATTTCTTTCGCAAAAGTGATAATGACACCGCCCGCAAGAGTCAGGAAGCCATTGGCTCTCTGAGAAGGGTCGTGAGATTTGAGTGAAAGACCGACCTGCACGATACCAAAGCCAAGCAAAATCATACCGATGGCACGGATAAGTCCGAAGATAAAATCGGACAGATTATTGACTACGGTAAGCGGGTCATTCGCTGCAAATGCAGTCGTTGTCATTCCAAGTGCCAACGCACCGACAATGACCATTGTGCAGTAAGCACGGAAGCCTTTCTTGACCTTTCCTGTCATAGGCAGTTTCTTTGTTTCCTGAGTGTCAGTTGCTTTTTTCTTAAAAATAGTCATAGTTGAATACCTCCAAAATTTAATTTGTTTGATTGTTTATGAACAGAGCTTCCATCTCCTCATCGGAAAGAAGTTCCCAGTTCGTTTCTTCCATTTCCTTTTCAGGAAGTGTTGCAGGGTCAATGTCCCAAATGGCAATCGAAGCAATATCTTTTGTGACTTCTCCGTGCTTATAAGGACTCGCCTTTCCGTCTGTGGTAAGTGCCACATTCGGGTGTTTCATAATGTCATATTTGAAATCCATAATGGGTCTTTCCCCACGAATAAACAAAATAGCGTACTGATTATCGAGCATACGCACCTCATCAGGGGTAAGTAACTCTCTGCCGCTAATCTGATAGTTGGTGGAATAGTTACCGCTTCTTCCGGTACTCTTTCCGAACGTGTTGGTATCAATGGTTTCCTTGCCCAACAGCTCCGACACATATTTATGGGTTGACTGCTCATTTCCACCGAGGTAAAGAAATTCATCGCAGTTGCCCACAATGCTCTCCCACTGTTTTTCAAACAAGGCTTTAAGCTGTGCCAAGTTCTGTAAGATGATGCTTACAGATACCCCACGGGAACGCATAACCGACAGTATCTTGTCGAAGTCGTCCGGCAGTGAAACATTGGCAAATTCGTCCATCATAAAATGAACAGGCATCGGCAAACAGCCGCCGTGGATATGGTCGGCTGCATAAAACAACTGCTGAAAGAGCTGTGTGTAAAGAATGGATACCAAGAAGTTGAAACTGGAGTCGTTATCCGGTATCAGTGCAAACAGAGCCACCTTTTTCTCTCCGAGTGACTGCAAATCCAGTTCATCGGCAGAAGTAAGAGCAGCAAGACTTTCCAAGTTAAACTTTTCAAGCCTTGCTGCAAGGGTTATCTGTATGGATTTTAATGTTTTGGAAGAGCCGGAATGATAAGAGTGGTAATACTTCAAAGCAATGTGGTCAGGATTATCTATCATCAAATCCGAAAACAGATTATCAAGCGGAGAAGGACTTGGGTCGTCCTCGTCCTCAATTGCCCCGGCTCTGAGCATTTCCATTACCATTGCAAAATTCTGTTCTTCCGGCGGTGCTTCATAATGCAGATAAAATACAAGTGCAAGCAGAAGCATTGACGCTGCCGTATCCCAAAACGGGTCATTACTCTGTGAACCTTTCGGAGTGGTACTCTTAAAAAGATTGGTTACGAGCTTCTGCACATCATTGTCATTCTGCAAATAAACAAAAGGATTGTAACAATGGCTTTTCTCCATTGAAATCAAATCAAGCACACGCACTTCGTAACCTTTCTTCTCAAGAAGATGTCCCGTATCTCGCAGGATTTCCCCTTTCGGGTCTAATATCACATAGCTGTTTCTTGCAGCGTTCATAATATTAGGCTTTGCATAAAATCTTGTCTTACCTGCACCAGAGCCACCGCACACAAGCGTATTCAGATTTCGTCTGTGCTTCTTGGCATTAAGCCCAATGCACACATTCTGAGTCATCAGCTTATTTTCTGACAGCGGCTTTTGTCGGTACTTTTTATCAATGGCTCTGACATTGCCCCATTTGGCAGAACCGTGTTCCTCTCGTCTGCGGTAATTCTTTCTTGTTGAGAAATAAATCCCGATACCCATTCCATAGCATAAAAGTAAAATGAGGACAGTTTTCAGGCTGTCCCCACATAATTTTATGGAAAATGGATTATCAAAGAGTGTCGCAAGATTGGCTGCTATCTCCGGCAATCCTCCGCTTATGGAAGGTGCAATCAGAAGTGCCAGCCATATGACCGGAACGATACCGACAATGGATAAAATAATGGCAGTCTGCCTGTCATTATCTCGCTTCATCTGAGCGTTTCCTTTCAATCACTTTGAACTTTTTCAATGGGGCATTTCCGACTTTTACAAGCAGGTCGTCTACTGCGTCTGCGGACTTGCCTTCCTCCATCAACTTTGTTTTCTCATCGTTTAAGGAGCGAATGACAACACCGTGTTCATAATCGTCCAAAGCAATGTGGTAGAGTTTTTCTTTTTCCATATCTGCCCTCCGTTATCTCTCATAGTCCTTTGAACGCTCCTGCTTCTTGCGGAACATTTCATCAGAGATATGACTGTGAATTTCTGCCATTGCATTTCGTGTCTTGGAAAGCTCCGCACGGATTTCTTTCGGCTCTTTGGAAGCCAGTCCCTCCGGAATACGGTTAATTGCAAAATTCTGTGTATCTACGCCATACTTCTTGCAAATCATATATCCGATACACACTGCCTGAAAGCCCATATCCCTGCGGCTGTAACTTTCGCTGTTGATGGAAAGCTGTGCGTGTCCAAGTTCCTGAGCGACACACTGAGCAACTGCTACGCTGTCGCCCACATTACGCTTCACATACAAGGTCTGCTTTTCATTATTATAGAAAGCTGCCATATTCGGATACGGAAGTTCATCGGTTGCCGCAACCTCCACCGGAGATACATCAAGCATTGTCGTGATAAGTGCTTTCGGGTCACGGTTTGCTGATACTGCCGGAGCTTTTCTTCCATTTGTCTGCGTAACATCAAATACCTTTTTGACATTGTAGGAAATACCCGGAGAACCATCTGCTCTTGTGTATTCCACTGGTTCAAGGATAGAAATACTCTTTGCCCCTTTGGTAATCTTCACATTGTCCTTACCCCAATCATCAAAATCTTTAAGCTGTGTCGCCTGCGGATACTGACTGTAAATAAGGAGAGCATTTGCTGCGGAATATCTGTCCATTCGACTCTGCGTATCAAGAAAGTTCTTGAACTTCTCAGGGTCACTCACAATCTCACGGGCAGCATCATCAATCATCTGATAGACTTTTTCTTTTTCTGCTCGCTTCTTTTCTGCATACTCCTCTTTGGATAATCTTGGCTGATTACCGCCAGCCTTTGCGGGTTTGAAATCATTTGTCATAGTGAATTACCTCTCTTTTGTTTTGGGTTTCTTCTTCGGCTGACGGTGTACCGTCTGACCGTTTTTCTGCTGCGGCTTCTTGCCGTCTTTCTTAACCTCCGGCTCTTTACGCTCTGCTTCTTTTTGCTGTTTTGCCTGTGCCTTGTAACGGTCAAGTTTCTCTTTGACCGATGGCTTTTCCACTGGCTTTGCAACACCCTTATCAGATTGCGTTTCTACCGGCTCTAAGTTTTGCCTTGACAGAGGGCTTTTGTCTGTTTTGGCGACTGAGGGGTTTGCGTTTGCTCGCTCCTCTTTCTGCATTGGATTTCTGACCGCTTCTTCCATAATGATTTCACTCTTGGATTTAGTCGGCTTTTCTTTTTCAACCGCTTCACGGTCTGCGATAGCTTTCTCTGCTTCACTGACAATCGAAGCCTTATCCACTTTGCCAAGTTCAAATCTTTCAACGATACGCTGAATTTTAGAAGCGTCCTCTGCTCTTGCGATAATATCTACCGGAGCGTTCTCTCCCTTTGTGTTCTTATCTCTGAGGACACAATAAAGAACGCCATAGCGTTTTGCCTGTTCGGTAAACTTCTTCAAATCCTTTTGCGGAATGGAAAAGACTTTCAGCTCCTTGCCTGACTTAATCATATTGGTAAGCCTTGCTTTACCCTTCGTCTTTTGTTCCTGCTTCAGAACCGATACCAAAAGCAATGCGATATTCTTCGCCGCCGAACCGCTTAATCTTGCAGCGACTTCAAATCCTTCAAGCGAAAGCCTAACGACCTGCTCTGCTGCGTCACCACCGTTGTTCATAGCGTGATTTCTCCTTTCTCTGCTGTTTTTGTTCCTCTGTTTCGATATGCTCAAGGTTTTCTTCCATAACCTTTGACCTCTCCGCAATATCCTCGCAGAGTTTTACTTCCCGTCGGAGTTTTTTCAATTCTCCATTGATAGAAGCGATTTCATCTTTTGCCGCCTGAAGCTGACCATCATCAATATTTGTTCTTATCTTTTTTCGGAGATGTGTTCTTCCGGCAATCAGATTTTTCATCTGCTCCTCTAAGGAAGTCTTATATGAAAAAAGCTGTTCGTCCGTGGAAATATTTTCTCGTCCGAGCAGCCTTACTTCATCAGTAATCTTATCGAGCTTCATCAAATCATCTTTCAAAAGATAATGAAGCCTTGCGTTATTCTGTTTCTTATACTTGGGCAGATAACCGAGTCTGTAACAGTAATACAGATACAGCCCATAAAGTCCGCCTTTCTTTTTCAGCTTCTGCCCTCTGGTCTGCATACGGTACTGTCTTGGTTTATAAGTTGCCCTCTGGAACGGCTCAATCTCTGCCCATCTGTCACGATTTTCTTTGATACGCTCTACAATCCGGTCATTGGTATAATCTGCTCCGAGATTTTTCAGTCGTATCGGCTTATCGTATCCCTTTGGAATGACCGTCCAGTATTTTCGGCTTGGACTTAGGTTATAGGCATATCCCATTTCCTTGAGAGCAAACTGAAATTCTTTCAGGGTCTTGCTGTGGTCGATAGCATAATCAATGGCTTCTTTTGCAACCGAGTAGCGTGTCGGCATACCTGCTTTTTCTTTCATCGTCAGATACTCCGACTGCTTACTGCGGTTCGGATTCGGGTCATAGTAAAGTCCGTACTTCTCACAAATCCTGTCTGCAACTTTTCGGAATTTGAACCACGCTTTTTCCTCGCCCCACAAATGTTTGCCATCGACGAAAGAAATGGAGTTGACGACAAAATGGCAGTGCAGGTGCTTTGTGTTCAGATGGGTTGTCACAACGACCTGAAATCTTTTCCCCCACACTTCATTCGCAAACTCCATTCCGATTTTCTGTGCCATCTCAGGAGATATATCTGTTTCCTTGAAACTCAAATATCCGTGATAGGCTTGGATACCGTCTGTCTTTTGGTACTGTTCCTTAACCGTTATGAACTGGTCACGGGCAATCGCTACATTACAGTTGATACCCTCAACATAAAATTCTCGCTCTGTTTTTTCTTCATCCTTTGCATAAGCAATAACATCAGCAAGAGCCTGATACTGTTCCGGTGAAAACTCCCTTTTGATATTTGCAGAAGTCTTTTCGGGATTGGTTGCATAGTCAATGACCTGACCGAGCCTTTCTGTTACCGACCACAACTTTGTTACTGCCATTTCATTTCGCTCTGATTTGGACGAAGATATGTCCTCTCAATCTCTGACTGGAACTTATTCCACTTTGCAGCTTCATTCTTCAGCATAGGTGCGTCAATGAAACCAAGTGTATTCGCTTTGGCAGCAAGCTGATTGATGTTATTACCGATAGAGGAAAGTTCCCTCATCACATCATAGAAGCGGTCATCGGGTTTCTCTTTCGGCTCGTAACCTCTGATAAGTAAACGGATAAGTCCGGCTTCGGAAAGACAAGCCTTCTTTGCCTTTGCTGCCAAGTCCTGTGCTTCCTTGCGGTTAAAGCGTACAATCTTCTGAATGTTTCTCTTTCTCATAATCGGTATCTTCCTTTCTCTTTACTCTGCAATCTTTGTTAATCTGGAATAAGCACATCATCGTAACGCCAAGACAACTGCCGAGCAGTGTTCCGGCGGCGATAAGTAATAACTCTCTCAAATCAAGTTCTCCTTTCTCACGGGGTATTAGGGGCAACCCCTAACGAGCCTTTTACCGTTTGGGAAACTGTGTTTATCCAAATGGTCTGCTCGCTAAGAATAAACATCTCCTCCGGGTTGCCCCGTTCTCAGTCTACTATCTCTCATAATCCTTTGATTTCGGCTTAAAAGGTTCAGCCACGATATTGCCGCCCACTTCCTTAGAAAAGCGTTCAGGATACTTGAACTGTTCCTTGTATTTCTTCATCATATCGTCCGGCAAGCTCTGAAAACTCTCACTCTCAGGCGGTGCATAACAGATAAAGAACTTGCCGCAGATAATATCTACCATCTCTTTCTTATCATTGTCCTGCACATAAACTGCACGGTTAAGCGGAAGTCCTCTCATCTTTCCTTCCTCATTACAGATGATTGCAACGTCATCGTCATAGGGCATATATTCCTCAATATCCCCGCCGACAACCTCCTGCATTGCTTCCAGACTGTCGTCGATTACAATTTCCTTCGGGTACTTTTCCGGTTCTACCAAGAGAACTTTAATCTTAGAATCATTCATCGTTCTTCATTCCTTTCGTGTATTTTTTTATTGTAAATTCCCATCCGCATACAAAGAAAATCGTTGAAGTCCTTACCTGCTTTTGGTGGCTCATCAACGATTTCATACTTATCCGGCAGAATAGTTTTTAAGGTCTGTGCTGCCTTTCTGCCCGCTATATCATTGTCAAAATGGATACGGATTTTCCTGACAGATGGGTTACTGCCAAGATACTTTTCCAGTGCAATCGGCACTTTACTGTCCTCAATTTTCTTTGCCGGAGAATACACCCCGGACAGCGAAACAAAGCTCATTTCTTTCCAATCCTGCCCGTTCAGCTTCGCAAGCGTGGCATAGGATAACAAGTCAATGGCACACTCAAAGAGGTGTACTTCCTCCAAGTTTTCCTTACCAAGCCGAAAAGAATAATCTTTTTTACTGCCACTGCAATCGCCCATAATCCTACGCTTATTCGTGGAACGGTAGGATGCATATTTCGGTTCTTTCTTCTCGTCATAGCCTACAAACACAACATTGTGATACGGCAGACTCTCAAAGATAAGGTCATTGGAAATACAGTAATTGATGATTTCAAAATCTATTCCTCTCCCGAAAAGATACTCTGTAATCACTCTGTTGGAAGCACATTTTTCAGGGAGAAGAAGTGGTTTATTTTCCTCTTTTGGCTGTGGCTTTTCATAGACCGGAGCCTGAATCGCTGTGTGTCCGATAATGGTTTCCACCGCTTCAAGGAAGCTGTAACCTTTGACCTTAATCAGATAATCCAAAGCACTCCTGCCGCCAATACCTCTCGACCACCATATCCATTTCCCATTTGAAATCTTCAAACTGTCGTGGGTTCTGGTGCAATAGGTGTTACCTGAAAACTTAACCAGCTCATACGGTTCATAATTTCTCAGGTAGGTTAATAAGTCCATCTGCTTCGCCTGAATGATTAACTCAGGTGCGATAAATGGCATATCGACCACCGCCTTCCTGTTTATCTCTCATACGATTTCTCCTTTCTGCCGCCGACTGCTTCGCCCTCATCAGGCTCTCCGCCGACAATCTCATTTTCCTTTTTATCCATATTGAGCAGGATATTCAGCTCATCAAGTCGAGCAGTTTTTGCCTTCAATTCTTCCTCTTTGGCAAACGGCTTTTCGATTTCCTGCTTCGCTGTTTCAAACTGCTTTTCCGTATTTTCAAGGCTGTTTTTCGTATCAGCAAGTGTTTCTTCAAAGCGTTCAATGCCGTTATCTATTCTCACGATATTACCATGAGCATCATCGCCAAGCGGTACATCTCTGCTTGTTTCGCCTTTTAATTTCACAACATAATTACGCTGCACCGTATCAAAATACAGTTCCATTTGAAAGCCACGGTACTCGCCAAGTGGTATCGCATCGGGACTGTTCATTGACTTGCAGGCATTGATGATTGCCTGACCTGCTTCGGCTTTTTCGGAATAAGAAACACCCGATACCATCATTCCAAGCGGCTGCTCGTCTATCGGTTTCGGGTGTAATTTTGCTGTTTCAACATCTTTTGTAAGTCCCTCTACACGGGATTTTAAGTAAGCAATCTGTTGTGGGTAGAACTTGATGACCTTATCCTCCAGTCCGTATTTCTCTGATAAGAAATTGGATTTTAACATCTTCAGCTTCTGTACCTGAATGTCTAAGTCCATCTTTTCTTTGATATATGGATTACCTGTTGCAAGCATTTTTATCTCTGCATAGGACAGTGCGGTTTCATCAATATCCTCTGCCGACCTAACCGGAGATTTGCTCGTCATAATCTGACTTGCGAACTTCTGCTTACCTTCCACAAGCTGATAGAGGTATGCATCAAAGGTCTGCTCTGTTACATAACGGTAAATATCAACCTGCGGATTTTCATTGCCTTGACGGACAATTCTACCGGAACGCTGCTCCAAATCTGAAGGTCGCCACGGACAATCCACATCGTGAAGTGCGATAAGTTTATCCTGCACATTCGTTCCTGCTCCCATCTTCTGAGTAGAGCCAAGAAGCACCCTGACTTCTCCCTTGCGGGTCTTTTGAAACAGTTCTTTTTTCTTCATATCCGTATCGGCTTCGTGTATGAACTTCACTTCACTTTCAGGAATACCTCTCTCAATCAGCTTCTTTCTGATGTCGTTATAGACGGAAAATGTGCCGTCATTCTTCGGCGTGGAAAGGTCACAAAACACAAGCTGTGCCGATTTCTTGTCGGCATTTTCTTTCCATATCCGATAGATGTTATCGACGCAGGCATTGATTTTACTGCCCTCAAAATCAGGCAGCATATCGTTTAGCATACGCTGGTCAAGAGCCAGTTTTCTTCCGTCATTCGTGATTTTCAGCATATTATCTACGCTTGAATCCACACCGCCGCCACGCACCTGCTCGGCTCTCTCTGCAAGGGAAGCAACCATTTCTTTCTGCATTTCTGACGGCTTTACTGCAATGTTATGGTACTTTGCTTCCGGTACTGGCAGGTTCAACATATCTGCTGTCTTAATGTCCGCAATCTCCTTGAACATCGCCATTAGTTCCGGCAAGTTATAGAATTTTGCGAACCTTGTCTTTGCTCTGTATCCTGTTCCTTCCGGTGTAAGTTCCACTGCCGTAATGGTTTCTCCGAAAGTGGAAGCCCAGGCATCAAAGTGCTGCAACCCATTTTTCACAAGCGTGTTGTACTGCAAATATCGCTGTATCGTATAGAGTTCCACCATACTGTTTGAGATAGGTGTACCCGTTGCAAATACGGTTCCTCGTCCTCCGGTAATCTCGTCAAGGTAACGACACTTCATAAAGAGGTCGGAAGATTTCTGTGCTTCCGTCTGTGCGATACCGCCCACATTACGCATTTTTGTATAAAGATAAAGGTTCTTGTAATAATGGCTTTCATCAACAAAAAGCCTGTCTACACCAAGTTCCTCAAAGGTTACAACATCATCTTTTTTCGTCTGGTCATTGAGTTTATCAAGTTTCTGCCTGATAGATTTCTTTGACTTTTCAAGCTGCTTTATGGAGAAGTTTTCCCCTCGGTTTCGCTTGAGTTCCGCAATTCCTCCCGTTATCTCCTCAAGCTGCTGTTCTAAGATTGCCCTCTGTCTTTCAATGGACATCGGGATTTTTTCAAACTGTGAATGTCCGATGATAACTGCGTCATAATCTCCAGTTGCAATCCTGCCGCAGAACTTTTTACGGTTCTTGGTTTCAAAATCTTTCTTTGTTGCGACAAGGATATTCGCCGCCGGATAGAGCTGCAAATACTCAGCCGCCCATTGTTCGGTCAAGTGATTTGGTACAACAAACAGTGACTTGTTACAAAGCCCAAGCCTTTTCGACTCCTGTGCTGCCGCTACCATTTCAAAAGTTTTTCCTGCTCCGACTGCGTGTGCAAGAAGTGTATTTCCTCCGTAAAGGATATGAGCAACCGCATTTTTCTGATGTTCCCTGAGTTCAATTTCAGGATTCATACCATTGAAGATGATATGACTTCCATCATACTCACGAGGTCTGACGCTATTGAATTTCTCATTGTAAGATTTGCAAAGCCTTTCCCTTCGTTCAGGGTCAGACCATATCCAGTCCTGAAATTCCTGCTTAATCATTTCCTGCTTCGACTGAGCAATCGCTGTTTCCTTTTTATTTAGGACAGCCTTTTTCTTTCCCTCATCATCTTCGATATAATCAAAGATACGCACATCTTTTAAGTTCAGCGTTTCCTCAATAATCTTATAGGCATTGATGCGGGAAGTTCCGTAAGTGTTATATGCCCTTACATTTCCTTTGTCATAGGATTTGCCCTCAATATTCCACTCACTCGTAAATGGAGAGAAGTGAACTTTGATATTCCACTGTGCATAGCGTGGTGTTTCAAGCAAATGAAAGATAAACTCCTGCACATCGTCCGGTGGCAGCCAAGTTGCACCAAGTCGCACGGAAATTTCACTTGCAGTCAGGTCTTTCGGCTGCACCTTTTGAAGTGCTTCTACATTGACCTTATAATCTTCCGGATAGAGTTCTGCCGAGTTCTTTGCAATCTTCAGCTTTTCCCTGACATTACCCGAAAGGTATTCATCAGCCATCAGATACTTCGGTTCGTAAGAATTTCCATACTCATAAAGCGGGTTTAGGAAGATAACACCCTTTAAGTCCTCAAAGATTTCATTCTCCGATTTACCGGAAAGCTCCATCATATAGTCCATATCAATCGTGGCTTTTTCTCCAAGAGATACCGCCAACGCTTCGCTTGCCGTATCAACAGAAGTAACCGGAGTATGCGGCTTAATTGTCCTCTTAGAAAACATATCAGCCTTACGTTCCAGTTCTCCGTCCTCTCCGATTATCTCCAATGCGGAAAGCAAAGAGAATGAACTGTCCTGCGAAAAAGCAGAAGTATTTGCACGGCTGTTAATGAGTCCGTACTTACCTGAAAAGGTATCATAAAGTCTGTTTAATCGCTCCTGCTCCGCTTTGATTTCGCTGTCAGGGTAATCTTCTGTCTGCAATTCAATCAGCGTTCTGACGGAATTTCTAATAGCAATCATACCCTTAATTCGGTTCTCTGCGGTTGCCGACACTTCCACCGGAGTCATACGGGAATTTTCACGATAATAGATTTTATTGTCCACCACTGTATAGGAAAAGTTTCTCACTGTCGGGTCTGCCGGAATAGAATTATCTTCCTCCTCCAGTTCTTCCTCAGTTTCATATTCCGTGATTTCTCCGTGAATGTTTGCTACTGCTTCATCAAGCTGTGCTGCAAGGTCTGCATTTTCATACGGCACACAAGTTGCTTCCATACCGAAACGCCCCGATACCATTTTCATTTCTCCAAGTATCATTTCGGGGTGCTGCACAAAATACGAGTTCATCTTAATTCCGTTCTCATCGGCATCAAGATGAACCCAATCCGGCTCAATATCTATCAGTCTGTCACGCTTTTGCAGGATAAGAATATCCGAAACGACTTCCGTTCCTGCATTACCCTTAAAGGTATTATTCGGCAATCGAATTGCTCCAAGAAGCTCTGCTCTCTGTGCAATATACTTTCGTACTGCTAAAGTTTCCTTATCCATTGTGCCTTTGCTCGTTACAAGAGCCATCACACCGCCGGGTCTTAACTTATCAAGGGACTTGGCAAAAAAGTAATCGTGTATCAGGAACTTATGCTTGTCGTACCTTTTATCTAACACCTTAAAATCTCCAAAAGGCACATTGCCAACCACTCCATCAAAGAAGCTGTCCGGCAGATTGGTTTCTTCAAATCCTTGTGCCGCAATGGTTGTTTTCTGGTAAAGCTGCTGTGCAATCCCTGCGGAAATCGTATCAAGTTCCACACCATAAATCTTACTGTCCTGCATTGCGTCCGGCAGCATACCGATGAAATTACCGATACCGCAGGACGGCTCTAACAAGTTGCCTTCCTTAAAGCCCATCTGCTCCATTGCCTTATAAATGGCTGTGATAACTTCAGGCGGCGTGTAGAACGCAGTCAACGTGCTTTCTCTTGCCGAAGCATATTCCTCCGGTGTTAATACCGAAGAAAGTTCCAGATATTCCGTTGCCCACGCTGAATTATTTTCATCAAAGGCTTCTGAAAGCCCACCCCAACCGACATACTTTGATAAGATAATCTGTTCTTCAGGAGTGGCAAATCTGTTTTCTTCCTGACATTTTTTAAGAAGCTGTATCGCCATAATATTTCTGCGGAAGCGTTCCTTTTTACCAACTGTTTCAACCTCATTTTCTTTGAGATTAAAGGTGTGGCGTTCTGCCATAGGCACATCAGGGTGCAAGTCAAAGCCTTTGACTTTTTTCTTCTGCTCCCAAGCGGGAACTACCGGCTCAGGCTCTTTTTCATTTCTTTCTTCGGCAGGTTCTTCCTTTACAATCAAATGCTCATTCATCGGATTCTCACGCACTTTTCTGTCAAACTCTGTGCGTGAAAATTCCTTATTGAACAGTGGCATATCATAGTCATAGAGCATTACTCTCTCATCATCAACAGATAAGATTTCGTACTCAGAAGCACCGATATACACCTTATCGCCAAGATGATATTCATATTTCACATCTTGCGATATTTCCGCTTCTTCAGGTTCTTTTTCGGCTAGTTCCTGCTCCGGTGGTGCATTAGAGAGTATCTCACGGTTTCTTTTCGTTTCCTCGATTTTGGCTCTGCGTTCCTCTTGGCTTTCGAGCCACTGAGGATAGTGTTCTTTTTCCTTTGGATTTAAGTATCTGTCCATTCGGATAAGTTCCCCGATACGCTTCTCCACCTGCGACCACGAAAGCGTGATATGTGGCTTCTCTTTACCGATGCCTTTCGTAATCGTAATACCTTTTCCATCGTGGCTCTCATCAATGCCTGCCCCGATTATGACGGGATAAGAACCGCCCCAACCGTATTCATTTTTCAAGAAGTCGGCATTTTCTTTTGCAGAAAGGCTTTTTTCAAACTGCTCATAAATACGCATTTTTCCCTCAGAAAATCCGCTTCCATTCGCAAGAATAGCGTCGATAATCTCCTGAGAAAAAGTAAAGGCAGAGGTTTTCTTTTCCTCTGCCCGACCGTCTAATATGAATGTCATCTGACCGTCCATTGACGGTAATGGTTTTATGCTGTCACTTAATTCTCCCAGTAATCGCATAGCTTCAAAATGTCGGGCAATAACAGCCCAATCATAAAAGCTCTGTGCGGTTCTGCTGTCGTATTTGCCCTCCCACAAATGCAGAACGTTTTCAAAGGTCTTGTACCCTACTGTCCTGCCATCCTCTAAAGTAAGTTCGGTATAATCATTATTGAAAATACTCTTTACATACTCTGTGCGGTCTTTGTTATCAGGATTACGTTCATAATAATCTTTGATTTCTTCCAGACTTGCTGACAAATGTGGTGTCGTTCTGAGAATTTCATTGATTACTTCATCACGTCCAAAGAACGGAAGGCTTTTATCCTCGTGCGTTCTGTCGTAATACTCTAAGCGAATATCACTTCCGCTTTCACGATTTCCTGTGCCGAGCTGCGAAGGGAGTTCATCAGACGAACCCATTTCATCATATCCTCCGCTTTCATCTGTTCGGTCACTCCCTCTTTCTGTGCCATCTGGCTCAGGATTGTTTCCTCCATCTTGCTGGCTCTCTGTTCCACTTCCGCCAAGTGCTGTGTCAGTTCGCCCCTCGTCAGGAGATTGTAGTAAAGGACTCTGTGATGTTCCTTCAGAAACTCTCTCCTCATCTGAGCGTATCTGCCCAACGTCACTTCCGGCTGCTGTGGAAGTTTCAGGTTCGGAAGGCTGTAATCGCCCACCATCGTGTAGGTCAGTTCGTTCATTGTCCAAACTCCTTTCGTCGTTATTTTCAACCTTATTGTATTCATTTCTGTCCTGACCGACAATTATGCGATTTTGACGGTTGAGTGCAGTAATTGTTTTAGATATTTCCGTCAATCCCATTTCTGCAATATCACTGGTAGCAAATCCAAGTGCATTGAGTGTTTCCTGCGTATTGAAGTTAGTAACATCTCTGAAATCATCAAGTTCAAAATAACCGTCCGTATCAACGCCAAGCCTTGACATCATCATATATGCCACACTATTTGTCACGACATTTTTATAAATGAAAGCCACAATATCCTCTTCCACTTCCTCAAAGGAACTGCCCTCGGTTGCATAGTAAAGGTCTTGCAGATAATCAGGGATATTATCCTCTGCCGCATTTCTTGCTGCTCCCATAATTGCTTCGGCAAGACTGCTCTTATTCTCAATCTCTCCGAAAGTGCTTTCCAATGTCTCAATCACATCAGCTTCGTATTCCTGACGCATATCCCAAATCGGGACTGTTCTTGAATATCTGCTTTCGTGAGTATCTGAAATGTCAAAGTAATGTGTCAGTCTTTGCCGTGAACGGTTTTCATCAGCAAAAACAGCAATACCTCTTGCACCTCGGTTGACCCATCTGCCAAAAATTTTGTTCCACTGCTCTATCTCAAGAACCGCTGTTGCATCAGGTCGCTGTGCATATACAAGAAGCTGTTCGTCATAGCGTAACTTATAATTTCGGCAAGCCGAAGCTAAGAATGCCTGCCAGTTCTGAGGATTTGACACAACCGTTTTGCAGGTGCGGTTGTAAAGCTCAGAAATAAGGTCATATTTTCGTGCCATTACTCTTGCACCTCCTTATCGCTGTTTTTCTCTGTTTCTGGTCTTGTTTTTTGACTGTTCGGATTGATTGACAGGTTCAACTTTGCTTCCATTAAGCTCCATTTTTTCAGCAAACTCGCATATATGATAGCAGCAATTTCCGACATACAAATGGTAGTCATCAATATACTTGCACACTCTGTCTGCTGTGTGTCCATCACGAAAAGTAATTCTGATTTTTCCACCATCGGGAATATAGAATTTCAAATTGTAATGACTGTCTATAAATCGAATTTGCTTTTCCTGCGGCTCTGCTCTATTCTCCTGTTGCTTCATTTTCCTTACCTCTCATTTTTGTTGCTTCATCAGAACCGCCGCCCAAATACGAAAAGAGTTTACCGGACTTTGTATTCTTCTGAAGCTCCATAATCACACCCATATCAGGAATCGTGATATTCGGGATTTTCAGGATTGCTTCCATATCAAGCTGCTGCAACTTTTTCTCCGTATCACAACCGGAGTCAAAGAGTTTATTCAGCACCTTGACCTTATTCTGAAAAGTTGCTTTGTCTTTCACGAAAATACCTCCTTAGCTAATGTTGATTACAATAGAAATACTGCCGCTCTGTTCTTCTTTCTGCGGATTACGTGAATACTCAGGAAAAAGGGACTGTACTCTCTGCCTTGCCCTGCGTATGGTTTCAAAACAAGGAAGTCCGTATGCTCGGTAATTAAATACAATATCCTCAAGCGGAAGATTTCCGGCAGGTATATATCCGTATTGGTTGTAATAATGCAGAATGAGAAGCATATCATCATACCTCGACATCGGGCATTCCTTTAAGATTTCAAGCACTCGGCTCTCCACCGTTTTCTGTTGTTTCATAATGTTCCTCCAAAAAATTAAAGGGACAGAGTTTTTACGCTCTGCCCCGACTGGTTAATGTTCGCTTGTTACTTACTTCTTACGGTTTTTAACCTGAAGAAAGATAAAGCCGCCGACAATAACGGCGACTAATGCGATAGCGATAATTGTCTTTGCTTCCATTACTCGTTACCCTCCTTTTTCTTCTTTTTGTGTGCAACAACAGAAGTTACGGCGATACCGACAGCAGAAAGTCCGGCAAGGACATACCAAAGTTTCATATTGGTATCATCTCCTGTTTTCGGAGTATCCCTCAACTCATTGTGCATTTTTACAACGGCTGTTTCATCAAGTTTGATAGTAACATTCTGGTCGGCAGGTGTGATATATGCGGCAGAGGCATTGTTTGCCACTTCGGATACGGTATATTCGCCAATACGAAGTCCCTCAATCACGATTTCGCCGTTCTTATCTGTTTCAAATGTCATATCATAACCGTTTGCTCCGGTTACTCTGAACGCAAAACCTTTAACCTTACCATCTGAAGATGTCTTGACGATTTTCAGTGTTCCACGCATAGCTTCATTGATAAATCCAACACCAGCCTTATTCTCAACGGAATAAGTTGTTTCGTCTTTCTCAATGAAAACAGAGTATTCTCCCTTATCAAGCAGGAAGCCCTCTGGTGCTTTTGTTTCACGGACAATATATTTTCCGTAAAGCAGCTCTTTCATCTCATAAATTCCGGTTTCGGTTTCTTCAAGATTTCCGATAAGTTCATCGCCATCATCAATCTTTCCGTTCTCATTGGTGTCCTTATATACCTCAAAGGTTGCACCCGTAAGTTTGTTATCTGGATATTCAGCGTCCATCTTCGTGAGTCTGATATTGCCGTGAACATACTCATTGACAATCTCAATTTCAACTACCTGCTCGGCTTTGCTGATATTGACCTCATACGCTTTTTCATCAAGAACAAATCCCTTTGGCTGCTCGATTTCTCTTACAATCCATTTGCCATAAGGAACTTTTGCAAAAGAAAAACTACCGTCTTTTGCAGAGGTAGTCGTCATAAGTGCAGTATCCTTTGTAAATTCTGTTTCTTCGGCTTTGAAGATACCGATAACAGCACCCTCAAGTGCTTCTCCATTCTCGTCAATCTTCTTACCTGATACAGAACCATAGATAAGTTCATTCTTGATTTCTTTTCCGTCATTCACTTTGATTTCAACCGTTGCGGTATCCTGACCTGCGTATTCAAATACAACCGGATACTTCGTATCAGAGAGAATATAATGCTCATCGGTTGCAATCTCTTTGACATAGTATTTGCCAAACGGAAGGTCTGACTTCATAACAGCAGTTCCATTTTCATTTACGCTGACAATCTCAATCAGTCCATCAGCCGGAATAACTGTACCGCTTGCAGATACAATATCTTCTGCGGCATAAAGACCAAAGCTGATGTTTTTGATTTCTCCGTTGTCGCCAATACCAAATGTCTCGTCCTTTTCAATGGCTTTTGCAAGGCTTACCTGCACTTTCTGTCTTTCGTTATAGAACGATGTGGAAGTTTCGGTAACAGAGATATTCTGACCTGCGTAAGTAAGCTCAACCGTATGTGTTTCGCCACTCACTACCATTCCGTAAGGTGCGGTAATTTCCTTGACCTCGTATTTTCCGAGATAAAGTTCTTTGCTCTTAACAAATCCATCAGAACTTGTTGTGATAGTATCTACCACTTCGCCCTTTGAATAGCGGAGTGTACCGTCCGGTGTGCTAATATCTTCCGCAGCACGGACTTCATAAACTGCACCCTCAAGTCCTGCCACTTCATAAACAGGCTGATAAATAACATCACTGTCCTCAGAACCACTTACATTGACACCACTAAATACTTCTCCGGTCTTTTCAACCGTGATAGTACCTTTCTGTGCCATATTCGGCTTATTGACTTTCACAACAGTTACGCCGCCTTCCTCTGTGGAATTTTCTTCGGTAATATCAAAATATACCGGAGTATCATCAAGTACATATCCGTATGGAGCTTGTACCTCTACGATAGAATATCCCTTGCCGTAATCCAGTTTCTCAGGTGTTACAAGAGAACCATTTGCGTCGGTATAAAACACATCAATCGTGGTCGGTGTCGGATAAGTAAAGGTCATTTTGACCTGATTGCCCTGCGGGTCGTAAATCTTAAATCCTGCTCCTGCATACGGAATACTCTTTCCGCTTTCTGCGTCCACCTTGACTACATTGACAAAGCTCTCAAAGTTACGGTTATTGATAAGATAACGGTAGGTCTGTGCGTTCTGTGAAATGAACACATCAAAATCGTCCATCATCTCTCTGCCTTCCCAACCGGAAGTCTGGTGTACGGTATAAATACCATACGGCATATCTTTTGTCTGACCGAAGCCATTTTCATCGCAAACGATAGTATCTCTCTCGTCTTTATTTGCTGCGTCATAGCTTCCGGCAGATTTCAAATAAATCTCAAAGGAAGCACCCTTTTCAGGAGTTTCAATCTTTGTTTCTCCATCATCAGTGTGTTTAATGATAGCCACATTGCCTTTGATTACCTGCTCGGTTACATCATTGGAAGTAAGGTTGTGTTCCACCTCATAAAGTTTCGGGTCTGCACCTACTTCATGGATAGTCTTATCAAGCAAATATCCCTCTGACGGTGTAATTTCTCGGATTGTCCAGTCGGTATCACAAACATATTCTTTAGTAGTGAACTGACCGTTTTCATCAGTAACATACTTATCTACAAGCGTTTCGCCCTTATAGATACCGTAAACTGCTCCCGAAAGTTTGGCATTGCCCTGTGCTTCGCCTTTCTCAGCGTCGCTCTTTGTTACTGTTACAGTAAATTTCTTCAAAATGTTATTGAAGTTTCTTGTGGTTACTTCTTTCCACTTCACTGGTGCAGTCTGATTTTTCGGTACAACATAACGGATAGCTGTGTCTACTTCTTCAAGGGTATATGGTTCAGAACCACTGATAAGCACATCTTTGAAAGTTGCCACACCGTTTTTGTCTGTAACTGCATACTGGTCAACAGCATCACCGGAAAGAGAAGTACCGTAAAGATGGAACTTCACACCTTCAACAAGGTTATCTTCTGAGGACTTCACTACCTGAAGGTCGCCACGCTTCAATTTGTTATTGAAAGTGACCTTTGCAACCTGCCCTGCCACAACAGTAACTCTATGTGTTTCCTGCGGCTCGTACTTATCGTATGCCTGCTCGGTTACGGTATAGATACCCGGCATAAGATTATCCATCTGGAACTTACCGCCATTGGCTGTTGTAACCGTCTGATTGATACCGTTTCCGGTAATCGTGAAGTTGATACCGTCAACCTTTCCGTCCTCACTGGTCTTTACAATCTGACAAGAACCATAGCTGACTTTCATCTTCACATAACCGTTGATACTGTCGCTTACTTCCTGAGCATAGCTGACAACATCCTGCACACTGGAGTTCTGACCGTGTTTGCCCTCTGACCATACAACCACACCTCTGCGGACTGCATTTTTCTTGGTTGCGGTAATGGTAAATTCCTTACTCGGTGCAGTATCCATAGAAACAGTAAGTTTGTTACCATTCACTGAAAAACTTACTCCACTGATACTTGCCTTGAAATTATATTTGGACAGCACATTATTGGAGTCTGTCAGAGTAGTTGTGTACTTACTTCCGTTCCACTCAAGTTCTATTGTCTTTGCCGAACCGGATGATTTATTACAAAAGCTCGGTATGGTCGCATGGTTCTGTACACTCTGCACCATACTGTTGTAATAACTGAAAATCTTATTGCGGAGCGGATGCTTTGCATTGATGACATCTTTCACATTGCTGCAACCACTGGCTGCTACATGATTGAAGTTTGCATCACGCTCTCCGATAACAGTTTCCCAGATAAGAAGCTGTGTGGCATAAGCCTGTGCAATGCTGTTTGCTGCCGCTTCATTCTGTGACCTCCAAGATGTCGAGATTGTCCCACGATAGCCATACTGTAAAATACGACCAACGAAAAGACGGATTTCATCTCCGGAAATAACCCCATTGGCTGCAAGGTTATTAAAATAATTTTCGTCATACTTATTCATTGTCTGACCGACCTTGAGCGAAATTCCCGGCTCAATACAATAAGCAACATTGCCTGAGTATGAGCCAATAGCCTTAAGATTGGTAAAATTGGAACGTCCGGTATGCCAACCATTTTTCAAGGTCAAATTGCTGTGTCCCCATACCCCATCGTAATTAGCATCGCCATCACGAGGGAAATCGACCATATAAACATCGGCTTTTTCTCCCGAAGCAGCATATGCTGTTGTCGAGCCAATGCCTGCAAAAGTGGTCACACACATAAGGGTCGCCAAGAAAAGCGACGTGACTCTTTTGAATTTTGACTTTATCATTGCGTTTCCTCCTGTAAAAATTGAAAAACACACCGTATCGCTACGATGTGCCTTTGTGGATTTTCTCTTACGACAAGATTTACCTGCCGAAAAACAAATGCGGATTTTTCGTTAATTTTTCATTTTACCATACACCTCCAGTCCGTTCATACTGTGCGATTGCCCCTTAGAGATAGACATATACTTTGAGATAGTTATATTCAAGTGAGATAGTATATATCATTTTCGGTAGGTAAAAGTATAACTAAGAGGTTAGAGTGTGAGAAAGGGGAACTGTAAAACAGGCTATCTGCTGTCACGCTCTGCACGGTTACGCAAAAACTTGTTGTAATACTCCAATGCTTTGCAGACAAAATCCTCTGTCTGACTGACGGGAATGTTTTTCGGGATAAGCTGTCTTACTCTATCGCCCCTCAACACGATTTTTTCCTTTTGGTTCGGCTTTTCCTCAGACATAACAGCGTGGATTGCTTCTGTTGTAAGGTTGCCCTCGTTGAATAACTTTCGCATACGGATTGTCTGGTCGTGTGACGGGGTAGCGTCATTCAGGTCGATTTCGTCAACCACATCACGCTGGCAATCTTCATCAAGATAGGAAAGCTCCACGGCAGGACGCATTTTAATACGCCCCTCATCAACAAATTCAAGCAGTTCAGGAACAAGGTTTGTCAGACGCACATAGCGATGTATCTGACGCTCACTATCTCCAACTTCATCTGCAACCTGAGTTACTGACAACTTATTGCCCACTGGGCGAGAAGTTAAATCTGTCCTTTCTCCCTGCCTTTTCATTGCTTCCAAACGCATTTTATAGGCAAAGGCTTTTTCACTCGGCAATATCTCTGACCTCTGGAAATTACTTTCAACCATTAAAATGGTCGCTTCATCTCTGTTCAGGTCTACAATCTCACTTCTCAGTGTTTCAAATCCTGCCAGTTCACAAGCTCGCTTTCGTCTGTGTCCTGAAACAAGTTCATATCTGCCGTCCTCTTTCTGCCTTACCGTTGCCGGAGTAATAACCCCTCTTTCCTTGACACTCTCCACAAGCTGCATCATATCTTCATCGTCCCTGACCTTAAACGGGTGGTCTGGGAAATCATCAATCAGCTCTAACGGAATATCTCGGATTTTTGAAAGCTGTTCTTCATCTCTCTGTGCCTGCGTGGTAAATAAATCATCGAGCTTCGTGAGAGTGAAGTCGCTCTTTCTTCCTGCCATCGGCTAACACCTCCTTTGTAAATTCAGCGTATGCCTTAGACACTGTGCTGTTTGGCTCATAAGCATAAATGCTCTTGCCTTTGGAAGAAGTTTCAGCGGCTTTTACGGCAATCGGGATTTGTGTTCGATACATTCTTATCTGATTACCGAAGTTTGCCCTGAGTGCTTCCACCGTACTCTTTGCAAGGTTTGTTCGGCTATCCACCAAAGTAAGCAGCATACCGTCTATCTTAATATCCGGATTGATATACTTCTTTACTTTTGAAATGGTCTGCACAAGCTGTGTCATACCCTTTGCAGGCAAATACTGAGCCTGAACAGGGATAATCACGCTGTCTGCTGCCGTCAAAGCATTCAAGGTCAACATACCGAGTGATGGTCTGCAATCAATAAGGATGTAGTCGTAGTTCGGCTTCACCTTGTTCAGATAGTTTTTCAAGATGTTCTCACGGCTCATAGCCGTCACAAGGTACATCTCCAGCGCTTCCAAATCCGTATTGGAAGGAATGAGGTCCACACCTTCTTCGTGGTGGAGAATACCGCTTTTTACATCTGTGCTATCGTCACGGATAATCTCGTGCATTTTGGTAGCGAGGGTAACAGGGATTTCATCGACACGCTGCCAACCAAGACAGGTAGTTAAATCTCCCTGTGGATCACAGTCAACGAGGAGCACCTTTTTACCTTTATTCGCCAAGCCAATGCCCAAGTTCATTGTGGTAGTCGTTTTTCCGACACCGCCCTTCTGATTGCATATAGCAATAGTTTTGCAGTTTGGCATTCGTTTTCCTCCTTTCAAATAGTTTTATAGCTGCCCTGCAAAAACAGCTATGTAACTTTTCCGCTTATTTGTCCTCGACACCCCAGCGGATAGATAAATCTATATGGGAAGTTCTTCAAGTGCCTGACTGCTATCAGGCTCATAGGAATCTCACCTCTGCCGGGTTCTCCGCCAGCTCCGTAGAGAAGTATCATTATCGCTTGT
>ENA-ORTS01000683-ORTS01000683.1-human-gut-metagenome-genome-assembly--contig:-NODE-683-length-26498-cov-3.312219_pt1 | contig 26498 bp, 20 predicted proteins | sample MGYA00241911_ERZ509186 | MGnify/ENA primary metagenome ERZ509186 (study PRJEB26280, sample SAMEA2338852) | human gut metagenome | biome: human gut; feature: human-associated habitat; material: faeces...
ATTTATTTGGCTTTTGCTGCCTCTAAGAAAGCATAGAACGATGGTTTTGGAACATTGATGCCGGAAGCAAACAAAAGTGGAATGTTTTTTCTCCAAGAGCATGCGTCATACAGACCCCAGATCGTCACACCGGTGATTCCTTTCGGATTCACGGTCTTGTCACGATTCAGCTGCTTTGTCACAATCGTTTCCATAATGGATTTCATGTATGCTGCCTGATCTTCCAGATCATTGCTTTCAACCTCGGCATCCAGCTCTGTTACCTGAACTTCCAATCCGGTTGCCAGGAATTTATCCAATGTTTCTGCATAGAGATCAATCGTCGGATTTTCCGGCCCGGTCAAATGACTCTGCATACCGATTCCACCGCAGACTTTCTTGTCACTGTTGATAAATTTTACAAGTTCTACAATCTTATCTGCACATTTGTACTCATCATAATCGTTGTAGAACAAGGTTACCTGATCCTGAAGTCCACGTTTTTCAAGTTCTTCATAAGCAAATGTGAATGCTTTCTTCACATAAACAGGTTCCAGATCCATATCCCCGTACACATCCATCCAGCTTGGACTGGTCGGTTCATTGGTACGGTGAACGTACTCGTTTGTCACATCCCATGCGTATACGAGACTTCCTTCTTTTCCGGTAAGTTCCTTTTCTTTATCCATCACATGATTCAACATTGTGCGGACAAAGAATTCAAGACGCGCATCCATCACTTCCGTTGTAGCGACATTTTTTCCGTTGTAGTCCTCGGTAAAGAACCAGCTTGGTGTCTGCTGGTGCCACATCAATGTGTGAGCTCGCATTTTGACATTATTTTCTGCACAAAATTCCAACGTTGCATCTACTGCGCCTAAATCAAGCTGCGGAACTTTGTCTTCCTTATAATTATCCGGAATACTGTAGCCAAGCTTCCTTGCTTCGTCCACACTGATCAGTTTCTTATTATAAGATCCGCCAAGGACGGTATCCGGCTTCATCTCATTTTCCAATGTAATACTATTAAATTGCTTTTTGATGAAATTAATAGTATCGTCTTTGCGAAGCTGGTCTTTCTTTGCTCCGTAACCATAATAATTGGCACAAGTGCCCATATATTGGAAAATATTCTTATAGGTGTCTTTGATACTCGCTAACGTATTCGGATCCACAACATCTTTTCCTTTGGAAACCTGCGTGATAACAACCGAATCCAGATAAAAGTCTGCCTTCGCACTTCCCGGAATTTCAAAATAAATGAGGTAATCCGAGAAAGAAGAAGCCACTTCGATCTCGCCTTCCAATTTTACCCATTCGCCGGATGGTGCATCTGTAACGGTTGCAATCGCCGGGTAATCACTTCCGGTCTGAGCGGAACATTTAATCTCTGCTGCCGCACCGGACATCTGCTTCATGTAAGCGGTCACATGATATTTGGCCCCCGGTACGATCGTGCTTGTTACGTCGATTGCTGCACCGTTCCATGTGTCCGTACGGCCGGATACATACAAACATTTACCTTCGTATCCATTATCTGCCTGAGACACTTTGGAAGAACCACGGGAAACAAAATCGTCTGTTCCGTTTTCGAAAGTTGCATTTTTGAACAGAACCGGTTCAAAGCCATCCGGATTTTTCGTCGGTGTTGTCGTCGCCGGATTGGTGGATGGTGTTGTCGTCGCCGGTGAAGCGGAAGGACTTACTGCCGCTGTCGCCGCCGGCTGCCGGGAAGCCGTTCCAGGGGTCTCCGTCGCATTATTTGCCTTGGATGCCTTCTTCACTCGAACTTTCAATGTCACCTTCTGAACTTTCTTTACACCTTTCAATGTAAATTTACCGGTCACTTTCGCATTTCCGGCTTTTTTCGCGGTCACTTTTACAGCAGTCTTTCCCTTTGCTTTCACCGTCGCAATTTTCTTACGGCTTGTGGACCATTTTACTTTCTTTATTTTGGCTTTTTTTACGCCTGTAACTTTCACCGTTTTTGACTTCTTTTCGGTCAAAACGATTGATTTTTTTGCTAATTTGACTTTTACGGCAGCCTGTGTCGCGGGAGCTGTCCCCATCTGAAAAAGCATCGCTGCACTAAGAATAGCCGCCATCACTTTTCGCATTGACTTGTGTGTCATTTTCATTCTCCTTCTTTTTGCGAGTCCGCTGTAACATCTTATTTACATCGCCTCGACATAATTCTTGATACATTCTACTGCTTTGTCAATTCCGACAAGATCACTTCGCAGAACGAGATCATAATTCATCAAGTTGTCCCAGCGCTCTCCGGCATGGTATCGATAATAATTTCCACGACTTTTATCTTTTTTCGATACAATCTCACCGGCCTTGCTCTCATCGAGCCGATCTACCTGGATTGAACGTTTGATACGAAAATCCAGATTTGCGCGGATAAAAATATTTACGACATTTTCATAATCTTTCAATATGTAGTCGGCGCAGCGTCCCACGATGACGCATCCACCTTCTTCTGCCACTTTACGGATCACATTGGACTGTGCCAGGAAAATGCGGTCGTCCAGAGACAATCCTGCAAATCCTGCATCTTGATTCGTAAAGACATTCATTCCCATCGCGATCGAATAGAGCAGACTGTTTGTCGCCTTATCCTCTACCGTCTCAAATGCTGCCTCCGAAAATCCGGTTTCTTTGGCTGCCCGGGAAATAATCTCATTGTCGTAAAACGGAACTCCTAACTGTTCTGCCAGCTTTCTTCCGATCTCACGTCCGCCGCTTCCGTATTGTCTGCTTATTGTAATAATCGTTTTCATAATACTCAACCTGCCTTTCTCATCTTCGCATAATGCGTTCTCTTGTCTATATTATACAAAATTTTTCGGAAAATTTCCAGTTCTTTTGTAAAAAAAGACACTCTTGCCATCTTGACAAAATGGTTTATAATAATAAGTAGGATTGCGATGCAAAACGCTATCTATTATATTTAAGAAAGGATAATGGTGAACCCCTATGAAAAAAATCATTTCAACCCCGAAAGCACCTGCTGCTATCGGCCCTTATTCACAAGCCATTGAAGTAAATGGCCTGTTATTTACTTCCGGTGTGATTCCGATTGTCCCATCCACCGGTGAATTGGTAGAAGGAGACATCGAAGCTCAGGCTGAACAGGCAATTGGAAATCTTGCTGCTCTGATCGAAGCTGCGGGAGCAAAGATTGAAAATACAATTAAAACAACCGTTTTCATTAAAAATATGGACGATTTCACAAAAGTAAATGAAATCTATGCCAAATATTTTACGACGGATTTTCCTGCACGTTCCTGTGTAGAAGTAGCCCGTCTTCCTAAAGATGTGCTGATCGAGATCGAAGCCATCGTTGAAAAATAAACCACTTTATACCACACTCCATGCGTTGAATTCGTTTAAAACGGAATTAACTACATAATAAGTATAACATATGTTTTTTTAAAATTCTAATAACTATTTACTTATAGACTATATAAGTGATTAGTTATATGAGTTTACATATTCTAACCTATTTAAAAATTGGAAATATTTCTCTTCTGCTAGTGCTTGACAACAGGGGGGAATCTTGTTATACTGTTTTTGGTCGTAATAATTTTGTAATATATTTGTAACTATTTATGTAAATGATAAATAAGAATGGAGGATTCGCATGCATAACAAAAGAATATGGACGGTATTCTTATGTACAGGTGCTTTAGCAGTCGCAAGCATCGGCGGGAATTATCTTCCTGCGATGTCCACTACGATGTGTAGAGAGACGGAGCTTGCCGGCATGGCATATACTTTGGATCAATTTGTAAACAGCCAGTCCGCTGGCGCTGCCTCGAATCCTGAGGCAATTGTCGCTTTTGCAGATGAACCGGCTGCCACAGATGCCGCCGCACCTCAGACCGATCCCAATGCCGCTTCCGGCGCAGCGATCGATCCGGCAGCTCCGACACCGGAACCTGCCGCTGAACCAACTGCGACGCCAAAACCTAAATCCGAATATGAAAATGTCGGTATTTCGGTTGCCGCAGATTATGTAAATGTCAGAAAGAAACCAAATACAGACAGCAAAGTCGTCGGAAAATTGTACCGCGGCAGCGCTGCTAAGATTGTAAAAAAAGTCGGTGACTGGGTTAAGATCAAATCCGGTCAGGTAGAAGGTTATATTATGTCCGATTATCTTGCCATCGGTTACAGTGCCGAAAAAATGGTTGATAAATTCGGAACTAAAATCGCCACAATCAATACGGAAACTTTGAAGGTTCGTGAAGCCAAAAATACGGATTGTGCCGTACTTACTCTGGTTTCCGGCGAGGAAAGTTTCGAAGTGATCCGCGAGGACAAAGACTGGGTTAAGATTATGGTCGATGGTGATACCAAAGGATTTGTTTCCAAAGAATATGTTGATATCACCGTAAAATTTAAGAAAGCAGTTTCTATTGAAGAAGAACGTGAGGCTGCCCGTAAGAAAGCAGCTGCCGAAGCTGCCGCCGCACGTGCAGAACAGGAAGCACAGCAGCGTCAACAGCAGCAGGCTTCCAGCAATTCCGGTTCTTCCAGTAGTTCAAGTTCTTCGGGAAGTTCGAGCAGCTCAAGCAGCTCCGGTTCTTCTTCCCACAAGAGCAGCAGCGGAAGCTCCTCAAGTTCGCATAAGAGCAGCAGTAGCGGAAGTTCAAACAAATCGAGCAGTTCAAGTTCTTCCCATAAATCTTCCGGCGGTGGAAACAGTTCCAACGGCAGCGGAGATGTGATCGGAAGCGGAGATGGTTCTGCGATTGCTTCCTACGCATTACAGTTTGTCGGTAATCCATATGTATATGGAGGAACCAGCCTGACAAACGGTACCGACTGCTCCGGATTTACCATGTCGGTATTCCGCAAATTTGGTATCAGCTTACCTCGTACTTCCGGTTCCCAGTCCGGTGTCGGAAGAAAGATCAGCGTATCTGAGGCGAGAGCCGGCGACTTGATCTTCTATGCAAGAAACGGTCATGTAAATCACGTAGCGCTTTGCATCGGCGGTGGTCGTGTTGTACACGCAAGTAACCCTAGTGTCGGCATCACGACAAGTAATATCGGTTACCGTACACCGTATTGTGCAAGACGAGTGATCGGATAGACATAAACACAAAAATATCTGTTTGGAATCGAATATCCGGTATATGATAGGGATTCCTTACAGATATTTTTTATTGTAAATATCATATTGAAAGCGAGGAATTTATTTATGTTGAAAAAATCAGTCACCAGTCTCCTTCTTGCCATTTGTTTGATCAGTGTATCATTTTACACTCCGGCAAATGCAGCCGCAAAGAAGGTCACAAAGAAAGCATTGAGCGGAACTACCTGGAAAAACAAAGTCTCGGATCCAACCATGGAATTTTCAAGCCAGTATACTTTCAAATTCAAGTCGAATGGAAAAGTCCAATTGAGAGGATGGCGAAACAAAGATACAGGCACTTACAAAATCATCAAAGGCAAAAAAATAAAAGCCACATTTACTTCTTTATACTGCGACTTTCCGGGAAGCGGATGGGAAAAGGTAAACGGCCGTTACACAGCAACCCTTACGGTAGATCTGTCAAAACGCCGACTGAAATGTAAATTTAACGGCCTTACAGACAGCAATGCACAGGACGGATATTATTATCGGCGGTAAAGGCAACCTATTTCGCTGGATTTCCCTGTTTTCCACCGGTTACGTTGCCTTCCCGCATCGCCAAAATCAAGGGGCTGTCGCACTAAATGGTTAGTGCGACAGCCCCATAACATTTTTCTCTAAATTTTCTTCTAGAACACCAAAATCGGTACAAGGTAAACGACCGCGATCAGCAGTACATTGACGATCATAGCGAGGGCACCGAGCCCTATTCTTTTCCCACCATTTTCCAATTTTAAAAGATAACTATTTAACCCCCAGTCGGCGAGGAGACACACAATCCAAAGGGTATACAATACTGTTCCGTCGATGGTGTCGGATTCTCCGAGGAGGAAACCCATGATCAATACGATCATGTTTCCGATGACATATTGAATCATGTCCGGCTTACATTTTGTGAAGATTACCGTAGCGAAGCAGAGCATTGCCGCCGCCATAAGGTAAAATGCCGTCTGATCCAGCAATTTTCCGGCTGCTGCCTGCCAGATGATCCCTGCGATAAGCAGCACAGCCGCGATAAGGGCACGACAGCCTGTCGTCAGGTGTTCCAGTATTTTATTATACATTTCCAGACCATTCCTTTCTGCTCATTAATTCTCTTATGTTTCGTATTCCCACAAGCTCAACGCCTGATACATCGAGGTTTCCGCTCTTTTCGATGGAAATTTTGTTTGCCAGCGGAAGAATACAGGTTTTATAGCCGGTTTTGATGGCTTCCGCCACGCGCTTCTCTGCCTGTGGCACTGCACGCACTTCGCCGACAAGCCCGACTTCGCCAAAGATTACGGTATGTTCGTCGATGGCTCTTCCGCTTTGACTGGAGATGAGTGCCGCAATGATGGCAAGGTCAAGCGCAGGTTCCGTAATCCGCATACCACCGGCGACATTGACATATGCATCGCAGTCGGACAATTGCATGCCAAGGCGTTTTTCCACAACTGCGATCAAAAGATTGACACGGTTATAGTCGGTTCCTGCAGCGGTTCGTCGAGGCATATTAAAATAGGTGTGACATACCAGTGCCTGCACTTCAATCATAAAAGAGCGTGTGCCTTCGATCGCGCAGGCAACCACGGAGCCCGATTCGCCCACCGGTTTTCCCTGCAGCATATATTCGGATGGATTGGGAACTTCTACCAGTCCCTGGCCGCGCATTTCAAATACACCGATTTCATTGGTCGAGCCAAAGCGGTTTTTGACACCTCGTAAAATACGGTAAGACGCCGCCGCGTCACCTTCAAAATACAACACCGTATCTACCATATGTTCCAGCATACGCGGACCAGCGACATTTCCTTCTTTTGTTACATGGCCGACGATAAATATTGTGATTCCTTTTTTCTTCGCAATTCGCAGCAGAACCCCTGTTATCTCGCGCACCTGGCTCATGCTTCCCGGTGCCGCATCAACCGCATCGTCGTACATGGTCTGAATCGAGTCAATGATCGCCACTTTCGGCTGCAACTGATCAATCGCCCCTTCGATCGTCGTAATATTGGTCTCTGCCAAAAGAAAAATAGAATCCGAAAATTCGCCGATACGGTCGCCGCGAAGTTTGATCTGCTGCAGCGATTCCTCGCCGGATACATAGAGAACTTTTTCCTGTTTGTCCGACAGATGCTTGCACATTTGCAGCAAAAGCGTCGATTTTCCGATTCCCGGATCTCCACCAACCAATACGAGAGAGCCGGCGACAATTCCTCCGCCAAGGACACGGTCAAGTTCCTGAATGCCGGTTTGGAGACGCGGTGTATTTTCCGTCTCAATCTCGCGCATTTTGGTAGGTTTTGCCAATTCCGACGGCATGATAACTTTTTCTTTTCCTGTCGAAGTCTTCGTAACCGGCGCTTCTTCCATCGTATTCCAGGCACCACAGCCGGGGCATTGTCCCTGCCATTTAGCAGACTCCGTCCCACATTCAGTACAATAATAAACAAGCGATTTTTTCTTTGCCATTCAATCTCCCTCATAAAAAGATAACGGTGCCAACCCCTGCTTCGGTCCGGCACCGATTTCTTAATCTCTCATTCTGTAACTATTAGCACTTAATTACTTTTACGGACGCTTTCTTTCCTTCATCCAGCTCAATGCTGACATTGAGCTTTCCACCAAGATTCGTCTTCATTTTACCAAGTTCGACATCTTCCAGCAGCACTTTATATTCCTGAGACGGCTCCAATTCAAGAGTAAATCCAAGATCTCCGGCAGCTTCTACCGTAAAAGAGATCACTTCTCCGTCGTTTTTAAAATCCGTTACTGTGCTTCCCGGAACCGATTCGTATACAAACAAACCGTTTTTCTCAAGTTTCGTAATTTCTTTGAACGTTTTTACCTTGTACAAATCCCCCTGAAACTCAAAATCCGCTTTCTTGGTCTTTGCATCCAAAAGGTAATTTCCAAAACTCAACGTTCCATTGTCTTCCTTCCGGATCAATTCCTCTACAACGCTCATTTTTTCTTATCCTCCTTGGTCTCTTATATCTCCCACCTGATTCATTTCTATCTAATTCTTATTATAGCAAAATTCGACAAAGAATACTATCCTTTTTTTATGATTTTTTGGACACAAACCGCATCCTTTTTGATTGACACCCGAACGTCGTCGCCAATATGCACTTCTCCACTGACAATCTTTTCAGCGAGCTGATCTTCGATCTCTTTCTGTATCGTGCGGCGGAGCGGTCTGGCACCGTAATCTTTGTCAAAGCCTTTGTCAGCTACATGATCGACAACTGCTTTACCATATTGCAGGCGGATATCCATCTGCTTTTTCACGCGCTTTTTAAAGCCTGTGAGCATATTGGCGGCAATCTTATGAATGTCTTCTTTGCTCAGCATGTGGAATACCAGAATCTCGTCAATACGGTTGATAAATTCCGGTTTGAAGATGTGTTTTACTTCTTCCATAACGCCTTCGCGCATGCGTCTGTAATCCGCTGCGGCATCTTCCTGCTGCAAAAAGCCGAGTGTTTTCGGCGACACAATTCGATTTGCCCCCGCATTGGACGTCATGATAATGATCGTATTTTTGAAATCGACCTGTCGTCCCTGTGAATCCGTCAGCCTTCCGTCCTCCAGAATCTGTAAAAGCATGTTAAATACATCCGGATGCGCTTTTTCAATCTCATCAAACAAAAGAACGGAATACGGATTGCGGCGCACTTTTTCGCTGAGCTGGCCGCCCTCCTCAAAACCGACATATCCCGGAGGAGAACCGATCATTTTTGAGACACTCTGTTTTTCCATATATTCTGACATATCGACACGAATCATATTTTTTTCTGAACCAAATACGGCTTCCGCAAGGGTTTTCGAAAGTTCTGTCTTTCCGACACCCGTAGGGCCAAGGAATAAAAAGGAGCCGATCGGGCGGTTCGGATCTTTCAAACCGACACGACCTCTGCGAACGGCGCGGGATACTGCTTCCACCGCTTCATCCTGTCCAACCACTCTCTCATGCAAGATTTTTTCCAATTTCTGCAAACGTCTTGTCTCATCTTTTTCCAAGCGGCTGACCGGAATTTTTGTCTGCCGCGACACGACTTCCGCGACATGAGATTCTTCCATGATTTTCCTTTGTTTCTTTTGCTTCTTTTCCCATTTTGCCTGCGCCTGTCTAAGTTCCAGGCTCAGTTTTTCTTCTTCTTTGTGCAGCTCGACCGCATAATCCATATCGCCCGCCGCTACTGCATTTTCTTTCTCTTCCTGCACATTTTCCAGCGCCTCTTTTTTGTCCCGAAGGGCTTCCTCATACTCGCGCATGCTGCTCATATTGAGGCGGGAAGCGGCTTCATCGATCAGATCAATAGCTTTGTCCGGCAGAAAACGGTCATTGATATAACGGTCCGAAAGTTTTACTGCAGCTTCCAAGGCTTCGTCACTGATCTCGATATGATGATACGATTCATAGTGGCTGCGCAAACCTTTCAAAATAGAAACGGCCTGTACGATCGATGGTTCTTCCACAATTACCTGCTGGAAACGGCGGTCAAGAGCCGAATCTTTTTCCACTCGTTTACGGTACTCCTCACGCGTCGTCGCCCCAATGATCTGAATTTCACCACGTGACAATGCCGGTTTCAAAATATTGGCAGCGTCCATGGCACCCTCGGCACCACCGGCTCCAATGATCATATGAAGTTCATCGATAAACAAAATGATATTGCCGGCATCTATGGTCTCACGCAGGCAGCGTTTGATGCGCTCTTCAAATTGTCCACGGTATTTCGTCCCGGCTACCATTCCGGATACATCGAGGGACAACACCCTGATATTTTTCAGGGAGGCCGGCACCGCATTGTTTGCGATTCTTCCTGCCAGTCCTTCGACGATCGCCGTCTTTCCGACACCCGGTTCACCAAGAATGCACGGATTGTTTTTTGTGCGTCTTCCAAGAATTTCCATTACGCTGTCAATCTCATTTTCACGGTTAAATACCGGATCTAATTTTCCATCCAGCGCTTCCTGCACAAGATCCCGCGAAAATTTGTCCAAACATGGCGTGAGCGAACGTCCCCGCTCTTCTTTTTCTTTGGCAGACATAAAATCGGTCTTTGCAAATTCGGAATCCATCTGCGCCATTTCTGCCGCATCCATATAAATCTTTTTCGGATTCCCCTGCATTCCGGCGATTATCTCTCCCGCTGTCGTCTCGCGCTGTTTGGCAAGTGCCATCAAAAGATGCTCCGTACCCACTTCCTGTTTCTGGTATCTTGCAAGTGTTTCCGCGTCCTGCAGAATCTTCTGTAAAACCGGCGTAAATGGCATTTCTGAGGCATGATTTTTCTTGTTTTTTTTCATTTCTTCAAAACAGCGCTCGTAGATCTGCCGCATATCCTCTTCGCGGATATTGTTATTTTTCAAGATTTCTTTGGCTGTTCCATCGACTACCGCCAATGCACACAAAAGGTGTCCGGTCTGAACTTCCCGGTCTTTTTCTGTCCAGGCGATATTGGCCGCCATCTCCAAAACCTTACTGGCTTTTTTTGTCAAATTTTCCACTCTATCGATTCCTTTCTATGGTGATAATCTTCGTTCTAAATTCCGGATTCTCAGACCGCAACCACATTCACGATTCCGGCCCCGCCGAAATTCGCATTTCCGAACACTTCGTGTTCTTTCCCGCCCTTGCAGGGCTAAAAATGCTCATTTGTTGGCGGGGAGCCTGATTCTCAGGCCGCCGGGGGAAGTACAGTATCTCTTACGTGCAAGCACGACGATATACTGCACTTCCCCCGGCACTCCGGAATCGTTCCCCTGGGGTTAAAAGTCCATCTCATTTAACTCTTTTTTTCCGCGGTTTAACCGTCTGCGGAGTATCATGTTCAATATAATGATGAGCAAGGCAAGGACAAGGATCGAAAGCCCTATAATGAGGCCGTACATCCATGTCTCCGGCTTTACTTCAGGTTCACTTGCCACATTGCCGCCCTGGTTGACTTTCTGAGTCATCGTTCCGGTATAGCGCTGTAATGTTTTTTCCTGTCGGTCATACTGGTACAGCGTCGGCTCGTCCGATGCCCCTTTCAGATACATCAAAAGGTAATTATTGTCAAGGTCGTTCTGCATGGTGTATGCCGGTACACTTTTCCCATCGATGTCAACCGTCGTTTTTACGTAACCGGATGGGATCACTTCATCGTCTTTGACATCCATAACCTGAAACTGGTACTGGTTCTGAATGTAAATCGAGCCATCTTTTTCGTAGACGGAAAATGTGATGTTGGATGTGCCTTTTTCCTGCTGTTCGCGCACTTTCGTCTCGGATTCCGTCTCTTTTACTACTTTTAACTTAAAAGTCCGTTTGTCCCCGGATTCTGCCGTTACGACAAGTTTCATCTCATTTTCGCCCGGCATCAGTTCTTCGTTTCCTTTGAGGCGGATGCGCTGTTTTCCGTTTGCCGGAATCGCATTGTAATACAGCTTGTCCGTATTGCAGTCCACCTTGATCGTATATTCCAGAACCTCTGTGCTAAACTGAGGTGCCATGGAAATGGCGTGAAATGACAGGCCTTTCAGCTTCGTATTGGTATTTAACGGAACCGGCGTCGGAGTCGGTGCCGCAGAAGCCACTGCTGCCGGATCTGCCGGATTAACTGTTCCCTGTGCTACCGCTTCTTCTGCTGTTACACTCAGCACAATGCGGTTGGAAGAAATTGACAGTTTGTTTCCCTCGCTGTCAAGGATCTTCGGGTTGCCGTCTGTCTGAATCGCTGTCGCACCTTCGCCGACTGCCTGAAATTGCAGCGAATACGTACGTGTAGTCACGACATCTGTATTTCCGACGGACTGAATGCTCAATTGTCCATTGCCGCCGCTCACTTTTTTACCGCCTTCGATAAATTGTAAAACATCACTGTCATAGGAAACTTTCATTTTGACATCATTAAATCCGTCTTTCGAAGTAACCCGGCATACGACAGTAACCGTCTCATCTTTTTTCACCTCTGTCTTATCTGTCGAAAATTCGACTACGGCACTTGCCGCCAGACTTTTGCCGGGAACTGCCAGAAAGCCAAGACAGAGCAAAAGAAAGCTCATTGCTGTTATTATTTTTTTCACTCTGACACTCCATTTCCGAAGGAATCCCTTCTATTTTGGTGCAGCACAATTCACTGCCGGCATATTGTTGTAAACCGGAATCGAAAATACGAGCGGCGTGCTGTCAAGCATACCATTGTACGCATTTTTTGTTTTCAATGCCTCGGAGTTTGCTGCTTCTACATTTGTCATATATTGATGATTGTATGTACCGGTTGGTGTTACATTAAACTTCTGCAGGTAGCCGGTATTCTGGCCGCGGTTGATATAATTGCTGCCGATATACATGGCTCCGCCGACGATGGAACGATATGGATTCGTCCATGGTCGAAGATACGTATCTCCTGTGCTCGCCCACTTCAAACCATTGAGAGCAGGTGTCGCACCACTTGTCGCTCCAATGTTATAGAAATTGTAAATTCCCGGATATTCCGTCGTGGTACCGGTTACTGCGATGCTGGTCGTCGTTGCGCCGGTCACTACTTCCTGCTTTACGCGGGATGCCAGATGATAAGGACTGACTCCCGAATCCTTTGCCGCATCGAGGAAGGCATTTACATACGAAATTTCTTTCTGCGTTCCACTCTGATCGTCCGTGTATTGGAAGGTGGACGTGGCAAATGGTGTATTGGAAAGGATGTTTTTCAATCCTGCCGTTGTCTGATACTGCGACTGGTATTCCAGCTGTTCAAACTGAAATACTCCCTGAATCGTGAGGAAGTTTCGCGGATCCATATAATACATTACCGCTTCCCGGGAAGCCTGTACCCAGCTGGAACCGTCAAATACTTTCCATTTTCCGGTAACCGCATCGTACGCTCCGGCTTCTTTTGATTTCCAATCCTCCGATTTGGAATTGGAAATCAGGCTTCTGCCAAGCTTGCATTCCTGGTCGACAACCGTGTTCCAGTCTAAACCGGTCTTGTATGCGGTAAACTGCCAATACGGATATGCCGCATGCAGTTTGCGGAGCGCATCTTTGTAAGAATCCGGAAATCCCTGTGCCGTCAGTTCCGCTTCAAAATCACGCTGGCTGAGAACCCTTACAGCCACTTTTTTCTGCACTTTTTTCTTTGTCAATTTGATGTATTTGGATTGTACATAGCCTTTGTATGGGGTTCCATAATAATCAAAAGCGATCTGATACCATTTTTGTTTTTTCACGGTTCTTACTTTGGTGATCGTCACATACTGCTTTTTCGCAAGAACCAGTTCTTTTCCGCGAATCTTATAATAAGCCCCTTTCCTCCCCGGTTTTTTGCGGACGCGGAGAGCGGTTTTTACGCCGGTCACAAGTCCTGCTGCCGAAGATTTGAGATTCATTTTTACATCGCTTTCTTTTATGTACCCTTTGACTTTTTTCTTCTTTATTTTGTACTGCACGCGGAACCATTTTGTCTTTCCCTTGGTCTTTTCTCCGAGGATCGTTACGGTTTTCCCTTTTTTCATGACCGTGCGTTTTTTTCTTGCTGTATTTTTGTAAATAATTGTATTTTTCTTTGCGGTCACCGCCTTGACGGAAACTGCCTTATAGCTGACCTGCGTACGATACACGGTAACCGTCGTCGGTTGTGGAACTGCCGTCGGTGCTGTCGTCTGCTCTGCCGCAGGTGTCGTCGTCGGCGCTGTGGTCGGTGCTGCCGTCGGAGCCGTTCCTTTGATGACATATTCTGCTGCCGCATACCCTTCTTTCCCATTATAAGTGATCTTTACCCAGTTATGGCCATCTGCCGTGCCGGCATCCTCCACGTAAGTGATCGTGGAACCATTAGGGATCTTTACCAATACACTTCCTGCCTTCTTCGGCTCACTCCGCATATTGAGATCTGCCCCTTCGGTCTTTACATAAGCGGCCTCACTCGCATAACTGACTGTGGTCTGATTCGCTACACCCTGCGGTGTAAACAAACTCATCACAAGACAGAGACACAGCCACAATGACATTCGTAACTTCATAGCTTTTTCCTTCCTTTCTTTTCTCACGTTACCTTTGGATTACAAAATAAGTTCTCACTTCATCTTCCGTCCAGCTTTTTACAAGCCGCAGCGAAGTTTCTTTTAAGCACGATTTTATCTCGTCCTCCGTATACGCCCGCTGCTCGTGGCATTCATCGTAGCGGGCATACATTCCCGTCGCCTTATCTTCCGTAAATATAGTAAGAAGATATTCATTGATGCAGGTTTCCTCATCGTAGGTATTGTCCCAGATCATCAATGCCTCTTCCGTTTCATCAACTCGTGTCTGATTTCCCATGACTTTTTGAAAACAATATGCGGTCTTCATGTCAAGGATCGCAACTCCATCCTCTGCCAATGCTTCTTTGATACAACGAAACATTGCAAAAATTTCCTCCGTGGAAAGCAGATAATTCATAGAGTCACATATACATAGTACCACATCTGCCGGTTTATGCAACGAAAAATCTGTCATATCTTCTTCAAAATATGAAATTTTTTCCATTCCTTCCGTCTTTTCACACGCTTTGGCAAGCATATCGGGCGAAATGTCAATCCCCGTAACCTCATAACCGGCTTTCGCAAACCGGCTTACCATCTCTCCGGTTCCGCAACCGAGTTCGCACACATGCCCGCTCGTTATGCCGTGTTCTTTCAGGATTTCCTGAAATTTTATAAACCACTCGTCGTAAGGAATTTCTTCCATCATTTCATCGTAAACCGTGGCAAATTGTTCATACATCTGAAACACTCCTTATGCTTCGATTTCTTTGTTGAGGGAAAAGGAATACAGCACCTTCTTTTCCACCGGCTTCCCGGTAATTTTTTCCAGTGCCTCCGCGTACGCCTCCATCTGGGCATGATACCGCTTCACCAATACCTCTTCCTGTCCTTTTTCCAAATGATCGGTCTTATAATCCATCAACACGATTCCGGTCTCCGTCTCATAAAATCCGTCGATGATTCCCTGCACAAGAACCCGCTCGTCGCTCGAAGTCTCCTGTACTTCCTGCGCCGGCACACTGGTGACAAACGGCTGCTCACGGTAAAGTGTTCCGTTCTTTTCTGCCTCCGTCATCGCCCGTCCCAGATTGGAATGTAAGAATTTTACAACCTTCCATGGACGGATAAATTCTTTCTCCTGTGCATGGATCCTACCTGATTGTACCATATCTTCCAGCTGGTTTTCCACCTCTTTTTCGTCCACAGCTTTGGCAAAACAAAGAGAAGCCATCACCTGATGCCATGCCGTACCATAACCTGCACCGGCAAGTGCCCCAATTTCGTCGGTTTCGGTCTTTGCAAAAGCCGGTACCGGCGACTGGTTTTCCAATGCATCGCTGTACAAAACCGTAAAATTCTCTTCCTCGCCTTCTTCCATGGATTTCTTCTTCAGGTCGGAAACGGAAACCTTTGTCGGAATTTCCTCTTCAACCTGGCGATGGTACTCATCCATAAAGTGCAGCGTTTCTTCTGTTTCTTTATCATATACAACAGATGTGTCAAAATTATTTAGCATTTTCTCATCCAGCATCTGATCGATCTGGCGCGCCATTTCCAAATTTTGCAACTCTTCGTCATTTACTTCGACGTACTCAAAAATCGGCGATCTGGCAGCCACCGGAAGCACCCAGTCAAAATAACTGCCCGCCGTCACTCTGCTGTAAAATCCGCTGTTTCCCAGCCACATGGTATCATCCACTCTACCGGTAAAGATCAGTTTTTCTTTGGCTCTTGTCATTGCCACGTAGAGAATCCTCAGTTCCTCCGCAAGATCTTCATTGGCATTGATATGGCTGAGCGCCTTGTAAAATATGCTCCTTTTCTTCGTTCCCTTTTCGCTGTCGATCACGTCCGACGCGATGCCGGCATCCCCATTGACAACGACAAAATCGCGCTCCGCTTTTCCCAGTTTTTTATGCATACCGGCCACAAAACAAATCGGAAATTCGAGACCTTTGCTTTTGTGAATCGTCATGATCTGCACGACATTTTCCTTGTCTCCGCTCAGATTGACTTCTCCAAAATCTTCTTCGCGCTCCTTCATTCCGCGGATATAGCGCACAAACTGGTAGAGTCCCTGATACGATCCCCGGTCAAATTCTCTTGCCATCTCCAAAAGCAGTTCGACATTTGCCTTTCGCTGCAAACCATTTCCCATTGTCTCCAGAAAATACATCAATTTGGTCTCTTCCAGAATCTCCTCTAAAATGCCAAGCACCGGCGTATACGTCGTCTTTTCCCTCCATCGCTCCAATTTTTCCAGAAAATCTTCCGCTTTTTGTTCCAATTCTTCCTCGCCGCTGTAGTTGCAAAGTGCATCGTAAAATTGGAGTTCTTCGCTGTTTCCACGAATTTTGGCAAGATCATCGTCGCTCATTTTTCCAATCGGTCCGCGCAGAACCGCCGCCAGGGCAATATCCTGCCTTGGATTGTCAAGAATTGTCAAAAGACTTACGATCATGCGGATCTCTCTCGTATCAAAAAATCCACTCTTTGCTTCCAAATGCGCCGGTATCCCGTGTGCATTCAATATTTCCAAAAGCTGCTGTCCCTCATTTTTCGTCGAACGCATCAATACCGCCATATCGCCATACTGCGCCGGCCGGTACTCTCCGTCCTCGCCAAGCACATACATCGGATCTTCCGGATCCACGTACTCGCATATCGTTTTCGCGATCACCTGCGCTTCGGTTTCCTTGTCCGATTTATCGGAAATTCCGAATATCGTGACATTGTCGGCGTGCCGCTTTGCCGTCTCCGGAAAATCCGCTCCGAGATACAGCATCGCCTCTTTATCATAGGCAATTCCGCCAAAATCTTCCTGCATAATATCCGTAAATACGTCATTTGTCGCCTCCAGCACGACATCCCGGCTTCGGAAATTCTTCGTCAAAAAGACAAGGCGGTTTTTCGCTCCGTCCGTCGTCTCAAACGTATTCATTTTCTCCAAAAACAAATCCGGCCTTGCATTGCGAAAGCGGTAAATGCTCTGCTTGATATCGCCTACCATAAAACGGTTATTTTCTTTCGCTACACTGCCAAGTAGAAGTTCCTGCACCAGATTGGAATCCTGATATTCGTCTATCATGATCTCGTGAAACTGCTCGGAAAGTTCTTCTGCCGCCTGTGTGCGCACAAAGTTATCCCCGTCTTTTTTTACAAGGATTTCCAACGCCATCTGCTCAAGGTCATTAAAATCCGCAATATTTTTCTCCCGCTTCGCCAGCTGGTAGCGTTCCCGGAATTTCTCTGCCAATGACAAAAATGTCAGCAGTTTCCCCCGCATCTGCTCCATTGTCACCAGTAATTCCGGCAGACTTTCCCCGAAAAGATCAGCCTGCATTTTTTTCAACAGATTTTTAATATCCGTTCTTCCCTTTTTAATGATCTCTTTTTTGTCCGGATCGGCTTCGGAATTGCGTTTGGAAGGCAGTCTGCCAAACGAAACCGCCCCCAGCCGCCTCCGCATCGTTTCATAGGAAGAAATCCCCTCAAAGTTTTCGAATTCGACGCGCTCTTTTTCCAAAAAAGCTGCGTATTCTTCCGGTCCTTCCTGCGTATAACAAAGCCGGATCCACAGCTCGTACTGATCATAAATTCCTATCATCATATTTTTGGCGTACTGCAGATTTTTCTGAATAAATGCCGTCTGCTCCAATTCTTCTTCGCTTTGGCACGCCAGAAATAGGCGCATGCGTTCAAAGAAATCCTGTGGAAACGGTTCGCTCATCGCATCGTTGTACAATTTGAGAATGATTTTTTCCATCTCCGTATCGCTTTTGATAAACCGCGCCATCTTCGCCATATCGACAAAAGATTCATCTAAGTTCGTATATTCTTCTTCCAAAAGTTCCGCGAGCACGTCGGATTTGATCATGTTTAACTCGTTGTCATTTGCCACACGATAGCTTGGATCCACCCCTGTCTGGTGGAAATAATTCTGTATGATGTAGCCGCAAAAACTATGTATTGTAGAAATCTGTGTGACAGGAAGAAGCATGACCTGACGCTGCAAATGCACATTTTCCGGGTCTTCCTCCAATTTCTTTTCAAGTGCCGCCTGCAGTTTTTCTTTCATCTGCGCTGCCGCAAGTCTCGTAAATGTTACAATGACAAATTCATCGATGTTCACCGGATTGACCGGATCTGTTACCTGGGACACGATGCGTTCGATCAACACCGCCGTCTTTCCGGAACCTGCCGCCGCTGACACGAGAATGTTACATCCCCGCAGGTCAATGACCGTCTTCTGCTCATTCGTCCATTTCATTGTCCGATTCCTCCTCCCTCATTTTCAGCAAAATCTTCTTTATGTCAATTTCTTCCAAATTTCGTTCTACTTTTTTCACATCGGTTCTTTCCAGTCCACAGATGTCTTTCATTCCACAATAATCGCAGCCCCGTTTTTCCTTCAACCGGTACGGCGCAATGTCAATATTTCCGGCAAGAATGCTCGTTCCATTTTCGTGGATCACGGTTTTTACGTGCTCCATCAGTTTCTTCCACTGTGTACTCGAAAGCACCTTAGTCGTCGCCGCAAAATCCCCGTCTTTCTTGATTTTGACCGGATAGCACCGCGAAGCGCTCTGCGTATTGAGTTCCCCATTCGCGCCAAGGATCGAATCCAGTTTTTCGAGGATCTCCGGGCTTTCATTGACATAGCCGTCGCACGCATACTCGGCAAGCAGCTTTTGTTCGTACTCGATTTCGTCCTCTGTGCCCGTGACTTCCAGCTGCGGATCCTGCACATAGAAATACAGCATTCCCGCCGGCTGCACATCCTTGCCCGGGTGTTTTTTCTGCTCCGACTGCAAAGCCGAATCGAGATACAAGATCAATTGCAGCTGCAGACCAAAGTACACTTCTTCCAGCGACAATTTGACATTTCCGGTCTTATAATCCACGACCTTCACGTACACATTTTCGGCATCTTCATACAAGTCAATCCGGTCGATGATACCGCGAAACCGCATCTTTTTAGCAATTTCATCCAGTTGTTCTTCGTACGCATACGGCTTTTCTCCGTATTTTTGTAAAAATGCTCCGTGCCGCAGCTGTTCTGCGACAGCCCATGCGGTCTGTTTCATCATATGCACGATTCGCCGGCGCATAAAGGCAATTCGATTCGACTGAGAGAAAATGACATCACGATACCCTTCCATCACGCGTTCGACACAGTATTCGACAAGTTCATCGCTCTCGCTGCGTTCCAGTTTCTGCCATGTCGTGTGACGCGCCTTTATAATTTCATCCATATTTTGTAAAATCTGATGCACGACATTTCCAAAGTCCGGTGCAGCCACCGTATATTCTTCGCGGGCATGCAGCCGCAGTCCGTACATGAGAAAATACGAAAATGGACAGCGGGCATACGTTTCCAGCCGCGTGATGCTCTCCCGCAGTTCGTCTCCATAAAGCGCCTCCAATGCCTCTTTGGACAGTTTCGGAGTGCGCTTTGATTCCATGTGCACGCGAAGAGCTTCACACAGCCATTTTCCCTCGTCACGCTTGGCGTAATACCGCCAGACCTCCCACCAGCGCTCCTTTTCTTCGCCTTCGGCGTACCATTGTTTCTGAATGCCCTCGATCAAAAATTCAAAACCGCGGTCTGTGCCAAGACTGGTTTTTACGTCGTTTTCCTGACCGCCCTCGATCACAGTCAAAGCCGGGAAAATTCTACGGATCTTGCCTAGGATATAGGATGCCTGTCGTTTGGTGCCGTCTGCAGCCGAGCGGCTGTATGTAAAAATCAGTTTTTCCGACGGCTTCGTAAAGTTGATGTACAGATAATACAGGTCATTTGCCACCTTCTGATTGCCCGTCGGTGCCAGTGCAATGCCCATTTTTTCCATCTGATGCCGCTCCCGGTGATTGACGATTCCCGGCGGCTGCATCGCAGCGGGCACAAAGTCATCGCTGAATCCCATAAAGAATAGCACTTTGATGTCTTTCAAACGGGTTCTCTCGATGTCGCCGACCATGATCTGATGCTTTTTCGGCGGCACAAATCCGACCAGCCCTTCCGCAATTCCTGCCGACAGAATCTGCTCAAATTCTTCAAGTGACACGACTTCCTTTCCGAGAAGTTCCATCATCTCATCCAAAAGATTCATCACTACTTTGTATACATTTTTATACTCTTTGGCAAGAAGTGTTTCTCCCTCTTCTTCAAAAATCCGGCTCTGCTCCAGCATTCTGTCATACACATTCTGCTGCACCAGAAAATCGTATAATGCACGCACAAATTTCTCGACCGGCTTTTTCCCGCCGCGAAGTTCCAGGAAAAAGTCATGGATACAGTTCGTCACTTTTTCGCGGATCTCATTGATTTCCTCGAGCGGATAATCATTTGCCCGTGCTCTCCACAGTTTCATATAGGACGCAATGCCGCGTTTTCCGGTCGCCAGCACATAATTTTCGAGAAGGTCGGTCTCGCTCCGCGTCAACGGAGAAAGTCCGCAGCGCAGGAAACGGAATGTCGTCGCCGCGTCCATATTATAACGATACATTTCCAATACCGACTGGATGTATTCGGCGATCCAGTTGGCACCGATGTTCTTTTTATTGTCAAGGAAATAGCGGATGCCCGCACGGTCAAACTCCCGTGATATCGACTGTTCATACGATGAAATAGAGCCGGTTACTACCGCGATCTCTTCTTCCGCATACTCTCCCTTTGCTAACATCCACCAGATTGTTTTTGCCACATAAGCCGCTTCTGACGCGGGTTTATCTCCGATATAAAGCCACATATTTTCTGTTTTCTGATTCCACTTCTGATACGGATAGGCAAAGAGATTGCGCTCCAAAAATGCCATCTCGCCTCCCTCAGCAAAACGATAGGGTGCTTTTCTTCCTTCTCGCGGAACAAGAATTAAATTCGTTTCTACCGGAATTTGATTCGCTTTTTGCATTAATGTCCGCATTGTCGTGTCAGCAATCTCAAATACAGAGCCACGTTTTCCTGTCTCATCGGTTGTTACCGTCACGATCACGCGGGAACAAAGGCGCATCATTTTTTCCAAAAGATCATACTGCGTCGGCGTAAATCCGGTAAATCCGTCAAAGCAGACCACGGAATCCCGAATGCCGTCCATCTGCTCGATCATCCCCGTCAGCTGGGTGACCAGCTCCTCTGCCATCTGGTAAGTGTCGCCCATTTTTTCCTTAAAACAGTCGTGGATCAAGCGGATATCCTCAAATTTTCTCCCCAGTGTCTCCATTTTTTCAAATTGCTCGGTTTCCCGGATGCCATATTGCTCCAATTCGCACAAAAACGATTTACATTCGTCTAAAAAACCGGGGCGGTCAATGCCCTTTTTAAAATAGACAAGATTGTCTTTCTGCTCGGAAAAGATTTTCCGCAGAAGCATGGTCTTTCCCATATCTTCCAATATCGTTTTCTGTTCTGCCGGAAATTGCTCAAATGCGCGAAACGCCAGACGATGAAAACTCAGAACATCGATATTTAAGATTCCCTTTTCTCCACTCATTTCCACAAGTGTTTTCTGCGTCTCCAGCGTAAACTGATCCGGCACCAGAATATAATAATTTCTCTCCCGGTGCGCCGCTGCCTCGTCGCAGATCTGACGGTAAAGATAGGTACTTTTCCCACTTCCCGCACTTCCACATATAAATTCGAGTCCCATTTTATTTCTCCCTTCCATGATTCATAATTTTTCCTCTTACTGCATATGATTTAGTAAGATGGAATCCCACTCCAGTCGAAGGAGGTATTATCCACATGTCAAAAACTAAAATTATCGTACTTCAAATGAAAGAATTAGTATATACCGGCATCTTCGTAGGGCTTGGCATCCTGCTTATCGTCCTGCTTTTTGTCATGTTTTACCCAAAGAAAGAGAAGTCATCCGATGCCACCGCCGATGTTACAGCCGAAGCGGCATCGTATGTTCCCGGTATCTACAATTCAGAGTTAAAACTTGGCGAAAACACCTTAAATCTCGAGGTGGTTGTCGACGAAGACCAGATCAAATCGGTTTCTTTTGTCAACCTCGATGACTCGGTTACAACGATGTATCCGCTCGTAAAACCGTCTCTGGAAGGCATCGAAAAGGAATTGATCGCCGGTACCCCAATTGACGAAATTCCGGTTCAGGAAAAGAGCAAATTTACCCAGTCCATGTTGATCGATGGCATCAAAGCAGCACTTAACAAAGCCGTTCCGGAAGAATGAGATCAGTCCCATCCTTCCTTTTTACGGATTGCTGCCAGATCTTCCTTCCAAAGGGCATCGGAGGCATCGCTTGGCATACGCAGGTCTCCTCGCGGTGACACAGCGACGCTTCCCACTTTTGGCCCATCCGGCAGACACGAACGCTTAAACTGCTGGCGGAAGAACCGATGAACAAAGGTGGACAACCAGCGGTAAATGGTCTGCGCTTCGTATTCTCCCTCAAAGGTAATTTTGGCAATCCGGTAAATTTTCGACGGCATATAGCCAAACCGCAGCATATGATACAAAAAGAAATCATGCAGTTCATACGGTCCCACGATGTCTTCGGTCTTCTGTGCGATCTCGCCCTCTTTCGGCGGCAAAAGTTCCGGACTTACCGGTGTATCTAAAATGTCATACAATACGTCTTTTAATGTGCCCTCTCCACTATTATCCGCAAAATACTGTACCAAAAAACGGACTAGCGTCTTTGGCACCGAACAATTTACCCCATACATGGACATATGATCGCCATTGTACGTCGCCCATCCGAGCGCAAGTTCCGACATATCGCCGGTTCCAATGACAAGCCCTCCGGCCTGGTTCGCAATGTTCATCAATATCTGGGTCCGCTCTCTCGCCTGCCCATTTTCATAGGTCACGTCCTGTACTTCCGGATCGTGTCCAATATCTTTAAAATGCTGCAATACAGCCTTTTCAATAGAAATTTCTTTCAATGTCGTTCCGAGTTCCTGTGCCAGTTTGACAGCATTATCATAGGTTCGGTTTGTCGTACCAAAACATGGCATCGTCACACTCACGATTCCTTTACGGTCAAGGTTCAGCTGATCGAATGCACGGATCGTGACAAGCAAAGCAAGGGTCGAGTCCAGTCCTCCGGAAAGCCCGATCACAGCGCTCTTACATCCCGTATGGCGCAGACGTTTGGCAAGTCCAGCCGCCTGAATATTTAAGATTTCGTTGCACCGCTCTTCGCGGTCTCCACGGTCAACCGGCACAAACGGTGTTTTTTCAAATTTCCGTGTCAGTTTCGTCTCTTCCATCGTTTCAAACGCAAAGAAATGTCTCACATATCCCTCATTTTCCGGCACCGGATACAATGGAAACGTTCCCATGCGCCGCCTCTCAGCCGCCAGTTTTTTACAATCAATCTCGGTGATCGCATCTTCTCCCGCAAAAGCTTTATTTTCCGCCAAAAGGGTTCCGTTTTCCGCGATCAGATGATGTCCCCCATACACAAGATCTGTCGTCGATTCACCCATCGCAGCGTCCGCGTACAGATAGGCGCTCACGGTTCTCGCGCTCTGGTTTTTCACAAGATCTCTGCGGTATGCTGCCTTCCCGGTCAATTCGTCACTCGCCGACGCATTGGCGATGATCGTCGCTCCCGCCATCGCATGATAACTGCTCGGCGGAACCGGCATCCACAGATCCTCGCAGATTTCAACCGCGAGACAAAGTTCCGGCATCTGCTCACAGCAGAATAACTGCCGAATGCCAAACACAATTTCTTCTTTTTGGAAGGTCAAGCGGTGTGTACCCATCTTCTCTTCCGCGTATTTTCCCTGCGCCTGCGCGACGTCTCCCGAGGCAAAATGTCTTCCCTCATAAAACTCGGAATACATCGGTATATGGCTCTTTGGCACAAGCCCCAGAACCTTGCCGCCTTTCACTACCGCTGCGACATTGTACAAGCGCGCCTGATGGCGAAGTGGCAGCGATACAACGGACAACAAGTCAAGTTCTTTTGTCTCTTTTACAAATTTCTCCAGTGCTTTTTCGGCTCCTGTTAACAGAGGCTCCTGTAAAAATAGATCGCTGCATGTATACGCACTGATCCCAAGCTCCGGAAATACCGCGATATGTACGCCTTTTCCGGCAAGTTCCTCTGCCTTTTCGATCATTTTTTCTATATTATATGCGCAGTCTGCCACTTTACTGTCCGGGGCAGTCACTGCGACTTTGATAAATCCATCTTTCATATGTTTGTTTTTGACTCCTTTTTGTATTTCAGATGCGAGGACCATGCTCGGGCGGGGCAGGGGTGACCCGGGGGCACGGTTTTGCTCCCCAGACCACACTTCGGCGGGGCAGGGGGTGACCCGGGGGCACGGTTTTGCTCCCTAAACCATACTTCGGCAGGGTCGGGCTTGACCCAAGGCCGCAGTTTGGCTCCCTGGACCACACTCGGGCGGGGACGGGGGTGACCCAGGACCATAATTTCTCTCCCTGGACCATACTTCCCGCCACCAGTGCTTGACCCAAGACCATAATTTCTCTCCCCAGACCACATTTTCTCACCACCCAAACCATAAACTCCATAAACTAACCATAAATCACACAAAACAACTAAAGGCGACGATTTCTCGCCGCCTTGCAGTACTCTTTTACTTCCCAAAATGCCGGTTCCTGATTTTTGACTCCTAGCATATGCTAGGTGGGCGACCGCATGTGCTCTTCTGCCTTCCATTTGCAATGTTTCCATTGTACTGACAAGTCAGCAGGGATGGCCCGGCATCCAAACACAGATATAGGAATCCCGTTTAAAGTATTGTAGGTTCAAAAATTCAAGAGTGTCGAACATTCCAGGAAAGTAAATCTGTAACTATAGTATACCTAAATTTGCTCAATATATCAAGAGAAAATTTAATCTCTTCGATTATTTATGAGAAGGACCAGTCGGAATACCTGAAGTGCCGTACTCACAACGGCTGCCACATACGTAAGTGCGGCTGCCGTCAATACTTTTCTTGCCCCTTTGATTTCTTCGCCGTAAAGGATCCCGAGGCTGTCAAGCACCCGCATGGCACGCGCGGACGCATCAAATTCAACCGGGAGCGTCACGAGCTGGAAGATCAAGACGCCGCAGAAAAGAACAACACCAATTTTTGCCAGTCCGACATAACCGAGGATCAAACCGATCAAAATGAGCGGCATCGAAAGCCGGGAAGCGAAATTGACGATTGGTACGAGTGCCGTACGGATTGTGATTGGCACGTATCCTCTCGCATGCTGGATAACGTGGCCGCATTCGTGTGCAGCTACCCCAACCGCGGAAACAGAAGTCGAGCCATACACCGAATCTGACAGATTGACTACTTTTTTGCTCGGATCATAATGGTCTGTCAGATCGCCACTCACACGGCGGATGCTGACATCCGTGATACCGGCACTTCGCAGAATCATCTCTGCCACCTGCTCTGCACGCAGCCCGCGCTGGTTATAAACCCGGCTGTTTTTCTGAAAACTTCGCTTTACATTTGCCGACGCAATCATGCTGATAACCGCTCCGATTACCACAAGAATGTACGTCGGATCCCAATACGTATAATAAGGATACATTTTATCACGCTCCGTTCATTCTGTATTTATTGTACGCATTATAGCACACTTTTATTCTTTTGTCACTTCCCTCTTGTTGTTTTTTTTAAATCGTGATACACTAGTATTTACCAAAACGCGAATGCGTGGAAGGGGAAATTCCCCGAATCGTTTCACGAAATTTAAAAGGAGTACACTATGCAATTATTTCAATCATTTATCCTGCTTATTATTGGCTTCGTTTTCCTGATCAAAGGAGCCGATTTTTTTGTAGACGGAAGCGCCAGTATCGCCAATAGTGCCGTTTTGCGCACGCTGCGCGTTGAGTTGCGCGTCTCTGGCCTGCCGCATGCTGCGTTGCGCCCGTTCGATCCACGGCTTGCGTTCCGTCACAAACCGTTCGATAGCACTTTGCGACATTCGTTGCGGCGCGGAGATGACGATATCCGCGTTCGGCGGTTTGATGCGCAGGTACATGTTTTTGATGGGTTTGCGCACGATGGCCACCCGCATGCCGGCGATGCTCGCCGTCGTTTCGGAAATCACGCGATTGCGGTTGCGATGCCCCACTCCCCTGCCGTTGCGGCCGTTACCGCCGTAACGGCCGTTACCGCCGTTGCGCTGCCCGTATGTCATGCCTGCATTATGCCACGACACGCCGATGACACGGCGGCACTTGACTTTCCCTGTGATTCAAGTATCATTTCAATTCGTTGTGTTCAAGACACAGCAAGTTGGGCCCGTAGCTCAGGTGGTTAGAGCGCATCCCTGATAAGGATGAGGTCGGAGGTTCAAGTCCTCCCGGGCCCACAGAAAAATTGCAGCGGCTACTTCAGCCGCTCTTTTTTTCTCACT
>ENA-ORTS01000695-ORTS01000695.1-human-gut-metagenome-genome-assembly--contig:-NODE-695-length-26292-cov-2.803636_pt1 | contig 26292 bp, 27 predicted proteins | sample MGYA00241911_ERZ509186 | MGnify/ENA primary metagenome ERZ509186 (study PRJEB26280, sample SAMEA2338852) | human gut metagenome | biome: human gut; feature: human-associated habitat; material: faeces...
TGCAGTACAACCCGGCTGGGGAAATAAAACCAGACAATTTTATGAATCCGGGAATGCAACTCCATCGCCATCAGAGCATAACGGATATTTCCTTGATCCTGCAAACCCTGAAGTTCAGCAGTTCTTATATGCTCTAATTACTGAAATAATTACAACATACAAACCTGACGGCATAAATCTTGACTATATCAGGTATCCGCAATCCGTTTCAACATCAGCCATAAGCAGCTGGGGCTTTACAGAATATGCAAGAACAGACTTTTATAAAAAATACGGTATAGACCCTATTGATTTAAACAGCACAGACACTTTATGGGAATACTGGAATATTTACAGAAGAACTCAGGTTACAAATTTTGTAGAAAAAATAGGTAAACTTGGAAAAGCTAATAATGTATATATAAGTGCAGCGATATTTCCTGATATAAAAAAAGCTCGCGCATACAAACAGCAGGATTGGCAGACCTGGTCTGCTAACAATTATGTCAATGGATTTACTCCGTTGTTTTTAACATGTAACGCCAAAACACTTAATTCAATGATAATGAGTATACTGGCGCATAAAGCACCTACAACAGACCTGTATGCAGGATTATTTGTAACATTTATGGGCGGCAGTGAGGAAGACTTGATTAGAGAAATTCATGAAACCAGAAAGCTTGATGTCGGCGGTGTAATCCTTTTTGATTTTGCTCATTTGGATAACAGATATATACATACTTTGGGTACCAGAGTGTTTAAGCCAAAAACAACACAGAAATCAACCGTAATTACGCCGGCACAAAAAAGCGCTCAGCCTACGCTTGCTGTTCCTAAAAAAAAGAAAAAGGGCTGGTTTAAGTAATTTATTTATGCTAACATCAGCCTATGTTAAGGGAAGATTTAGCTGAAGTTTTTCAGAACAAAAATGCGATAATGTTCATTACCACAATTATTTTTATGGGAGGAATATTATCGTATTTTAATAATCTTGCAATTCCGGCATCAATTTTTTTAACTCTTTTAGCTGTTCTGACTTTACTCAAGAAATATATCCCGGTTAAGTATGTAATATTATGGGTTTTAGTATTTTATACCGGATTTTTTAACGCTTATTTTAGAATAAAACAATCGGATGCGTTACTGGAAACGGCTCCGATGAATGCTGTTATAAAAGGAAGAATTGTTTCTATTCCAAACAGCAGCAGCCCGGATAAAACAAAATTTTTCTTTCAGGTAAGAGAATTAAACAATGAGAAAATAACAGGTAAAACTTTTGTGACTGTTACTTCAGAGGATAATGACTTTTCCGGACTGAATATAGGAGATGTCTACACAATACAGGGAAAACTAAGAGCTCCTTTTGATGCAGGTAATCCGTCACAATTCGACTACGGAAAATATTTAAGAAATTTTAAAACATATACCGTATTTTATGCAGACAAATCCGGATGCACCGAGAATTATGAAAAACTTTCACCAAAATGGAAATTTTTGCAGGGATTAAATAATATAAGAAACAGAATTATAGCCACCCATGCACTTTACCTGAAGAGTCCAAACCTTGAAATCCTTGGCGGCATAGTATTTGGAGATGATGCCGTAGCTCCGCCTGACTACATAAAAACATCCTTTGTTAATTCAGGACTGCTTCATATTTTGGCAGCTTCAGGAATGAATGTGGCATTCATTTATGGTTTCTGGTATTTTATCCTACGGCGCTTAAGGGTACCGTTTAAACTAACTGTTATCAGCGGTATTGGTTTAGTAATTTTATATACGCTTATGACAGGACTTGGTCCTTCTGTAATAAGAGCTGCACTTATGCTTATTTTTATACTTGCAGGAAAGCTGATAGACAGAGATGCCCACAGTGTTTCACTACTTGCGCTTGTCGGTGCGTTAATGCTTATATACAATCCGGCATATATTAATGATGTTGGGTTTCAGCTGTCGTTTCTGGTAACCTTTGGATTGCTGACAACTGCGGACGCCATTATTAGCAAATGTAAATGCTTGAAGCTGCCCGAATGGCTTCTTGCAGGAATTTTAATTCCTATCATTGCTCAAATATGGGTTATACCGATTCAAATGTTTTATTTCAACACTATCAGTACATATTCAGTTTTTGCCAATATAGGAATTATGCCGTTTTTAAGCATAATAAGTTTTGGCGGATTTGTCAGCTCTGTGTTTGCAATTTTTACACCAATTGCAAAGTGGATCTGTATGGTATCTGATTTTATATTAAAATATTTGCTTGATATACTTGTTGCAATTTCAAATTTCTTTTCCCATCTTCCGGCTTCAACTCTTGAAACACCGCATCCTTCATTAATTCAGATATTTTTATATTACTCTATAGTTTTGCTGATAACATACGCACTGCAAAAAGGTCTTGGGAAAAAACGAATAATAACTTTGTGTATTTTAATTACTATCCTGATGGGAACATTGATAAAAATTCCTGAAAAAACACTTGACATTATTGCGTTTGATGTAGAAAACGCTGATGCTTTTTTAATCAAAACACCACAGAACAAATATTTCATTATTGATACAGGTAAAGCTCCGTATAAGAGCGGCTCTTCGCAGGCAAAATTTATAATACTAAAATACTTAAAAGACAGGGGGATAAAAAACATTGAGGGGCTTATCATAACACACTTTGACAATGATCATTCCGGCGGAGCGTTTGATATTTTGGAAAGCAGACAGGTTGAAAATGTTTATATAAATACTTTCAATAACAAATCTTACACATCTGATAAAATATATAAAACACTTAAAAAACACGGGATTAAAACAACTATTCCTGAAAATAATTCAGTCATCTATAATGAAGATAATTTTGTAATAAAAACATTTATGGCAAATATCGGCAATGACAATGAAAATTCAATTATTACACTTGTTAAGTATAAAAATTTTGAAACACTGTTTATGGGAGATGCAGGTATAAAGGCGTTTGATAAAATCAAGACTTATATGCCTGAAAATATTGAAGTATTAAAAGTAGGTCACCATGGTGCGAAAAATGTTGTAAGCGATGAGATGCTTAATACCTTAAAATCGGAGGTTTCGTTAATCTCAACAGGCATGAACTATTTCGGTCATCCGGCAAAAGGCACACTGGACATATTGAGAAATACCAGTATTTACAGAACGGACAAAAATAATTCAATCAAAATCACTTCTGACGGTGATGTATACAGGGTGTTTACGTATAACAGGACAAATCATAAATATGAGATTAACAAGGAATTTCATAGCCTAGCTCCTTAGCCTTTGCAAACACAACTTCCGCTTCTTTTGTTTTTCCAAGATTGCTCAAAGCCACACTTTTCAGATAATAAGCACCGGCACATGCACTGTCTACAAGAATAGCTTTATTAGCGAATTTTAATGCTGAAAGGTTTTCCTGTGTATTCAGAGATACACTTGCCATGCCCAGATAATTGTATACATCAGCAGGATCAAGTTCAATTGCGCTGCTGTAAAAATCCATTGCTTCGTTAAATTTGCCGAGTTCCTGAAGCGCCCATGCCTTTCTGTAATGTGCATAGGCATAATCTTTATTAACAAGCAGCGCCTTATTTGCCCATAGTACAGAATGCTTGTAGTCCTTTATTTTTGAATAGCAGTAAGAAATATTGGCATAAGCATCAAGATATTGACTGTCATATTCAAGACATTTTTCGTAAACCTCGATTGCCGCATTGTATTTGGCAAGTTCCTGTAACGCCCAGGCTTTTCTAAAATAAGAATATGCGTTTTCTTTATCCAGCATTATTGCTCTGTTGGCAAATTCCAAAGACTTCTCATGCTCTTCATTTTTAGAATATGCGTAAGAAATCCACTGGTAAAAATCTACATCTTCAGGCTCAAGCTCCAGCCCTCTCATAAAGGCATCAACAGCCTCTTCGTAACGTCCTGTGTCAAGAAGAATTTTGCCCTTTCTGAAATATACATACGGAGAAGCAGTGTCTAAAGCTATAGCCATATCTGCATATTTTTCTGCAATTGTATTTTCCCCAATTCTTGAATAGCAGAATGACAAACTTAGGATTATATCTTCATCCCTTCTGTCAAACCTCAGCGACTTTTTATAGTAATATATTGCAAAATCATAGTCACGCAGGTTTTCATAAGTTTCTGCAAGCTTATAATAAAGGAATAATGACGGTCTTGTCGTATACTCGGCAAATCTTAAATATTTAAGCGCTTTTTTATATTCCTGCCTGCAATTAAAGACTTTTGCAATAAATCCTAAAACAAGCTGTTTATCATCAGTTTGCCTGTATAATTTTCTCAAAAGTTCAAGTGCTCTGTCGTATTCCTCCGCATAAATGTAGCACATCGCTTTACGTTGTTGTAAATCATTACTGTCCTGAATTTCACAGCACTTATCAATGTAAAAAATGGTATTATCAAGTTCTCCAAGCTCGCCATAGCTCTCCATCATTTTATAATATAAATTATATTCATCACGATAGCCATATTCTTCAGCAAGTTTGAAATACTCAATTGCCTTCTGATAATTTTCCGGCGCCACTGAATAATTTATAAACCCCATATTATAAAAATATGCAGGAGAAAATTCAATTAGCTCATCAAGTTTATTATAAATAATTTCAGCCTTTTCGTTTTCTCCGCAATATTTGTAGAGATGAACAAGAAAAGCCTGTATAAGCCAGTTATCGGGTGCAAGTTCTTCAGCTTTAAGAGCATTTTTCAAGCACTCGGACTTATGAGCAAGCCTGCCTTCTGTGAAAGCCAGCCTTATATATCCGTATGCGTAATTCTTATCAAGTTTGACTGCAAGCTTAGCATACTTAAGTGATTTCTTGTCATCACCTGCAAAAATATAAGCTTTTGACAGGTAAGCACATTTTTCTGCAGTAACACAATCTTCTTTAATTTCATGCTCAAGCTTCTGAATAACAGCTTCTGCTGTAATACTGTTAATCATTTCCGAAGCATCTTCGTATTTAGTATATATATTATCGTACAAAATACACCTCTAACGCTGCTACGGTACTGCTTCTTTGATTCTCTCAACGGATGGGTTGAGCGCAAACAGACCGAAGTTTACCTTTTACAAATACAGTTACGGACCGTATTTATAAAAACTTTAGAGATTTTGTAAAAAAATTTACATAATGTAAAATTGTTCTATATTTTATATAACAGGTGCTTCTTTATCTTCAAGAGCAGTAGTTACCTCATCAAGTATAAGCTTTGCAGCAGCAACTCTGTCATCAGCAGTAGTTATAGGTCTTCCTATAACCATATAATCAACGCCTGAAAGAATTGCATCACGAGGAGTATCAACTCTTACCTGATCATTTACAGATGCCCATGTAGGACGTGTGGCAGGACATACGATAATAAAGTCTTCATTATCAATTTGTTTTCTAATTCTTTTTGCCTCCTCAGCGCTTGCAACAACCCCGTCAAGACCTGCCTCATATGCAACCTTTGCAAGCTGGAGAACGTAATCTTCAATACTCTTTTCAACACATAATTCTTCTGTGAGAGTTCTCTGACCGAAACTTGAAAGAAGGGTTACACCTAAAATAACAGGAGGCTCTTTTTCAAGGCGTTTTGCAGCAGCTTTAACAGCCTTTACAGTACCTGCAATCATTTTAGAACCGCCCTGAATATGTATATTGAAAAGATGAATATTATTTTTTACAAGATTAATACAGGCTTTTTGGACAGTATTTGGAATATCATGAAATTTGCTGTCATAATAGCATCTTCCCCCTAATTCTTCAATAAGGCGCACAGCTTCAAAACCATAAGTTACAATCAAAGGAAGCCCTATTTTAAAATAGCCGACATAATCTTTCAATTCAATAACCAGCTCCCGGACTTCGTCTAGGGTATCAACATCCAGAGCCAAAATAATTCTATCTTTCGGACATTCAGGTTTAATCATCTTAATCCCACCTCACAATACATAAAACAGAATAGCATACAAATAATTCAAAATCAATAAGGCAGGGGGAAAGTAGAAAGGGAAAAAAGGGGGGATAGGATAAGCAAAGAAAAGCGGAAACGAAAGGTTTCCGCAGATTATAACAAAAAGATTTATTTGGTTTTACTTCATTTAAGAAGTAACTTGTTTTATGAGCCTGATGAAGCAAAAATTTGCCTTCAGCTAGCTCATTCTACTTACCGGCGCCGTAAAGTACAGCCCTGCCGGCATCAGAGTTTGGAAGAATTGTCTGATCATACATTACAACTGGATAAATATCTGTTGGATTATCAACTGTACAGTTATCATCATGCTGATCGGTTGTAGTTAGACCAGTTTTACCTTTACAGGTAACTATTTTATTAGGATTCTTTTCTCCATTAACATCAATTACACCATAACATAATCCAGCCCTATCCCCGTTTAATGTGCAACCAGTATCTTCTTCAGAAAATGTAAATGTGATACCATCATTAAAGAATAATGTGTAGTTACTTTCGGCCTGATTACCAAATTTTGCATCCCCTGAACTCCATCCAACATTAGAAGAGCCATCATCTGTCTTAACAACATTCATACGGTTGTAGAATAAGCTGTACAATGAAGCATCATTAGTACCAGTAGCTGTACTAGTAGCTTGAGACAAGTCATAGTCATCAAGTGCTACGTTCAAAACTACAGCCTGTGACAATACTGACAAAGCTTTTTTATAAGCTGTTTTGTATTGAGCGCCGTTTGTTGAGTTCATCAATGTTGGCATTGTCATAGCTGCTACAACGCCAATAATACCAAGTGTAATCAACACTTCCGCCAAAGTAAACGCATTAAATTTTTTCATGATCTTTTCACCTTTCTCTAAATTTATACTATGTACAATCTGTAATTAAACCCCGTTATAATTTGAGCATAGTTCTATTTTATTGCCCGCTGGGACAGTTTTCCAAATAAAAATTTATTATACACTTATTTTACCATATAAATATCAATTTGTCAAGATAATTGATATTTATATCATATAGAATTGGGGGTATGGTTAATATACTTGATTAAGAGGTGAAAACTTTGGATAAAAAAATATTAGGGAAACAGTTAAAACAATTACGGATTTCCAGAGGAATTTCGCAGGAAAAGCTTTCTGAACTGGTTTTTCTCTCACCAAGGCAGATGAGTATTATTGAAACCGGAAATTCTTATCCATCACTTGATACATTCATAAGAATTGCAGAAGTTCTTCAGTTTGATATTAATGAATTTTTTAATATAAGAATTAAAGAAAAAGATGAACTGCGGTTGTGTATCATTGAATTAATCAAAGCCACAGACCGCAAACATCTTAATCTTATAAAAGACATAATAAATGCTATTGAAAATAATGCTTAGACTTCATTTTCCATCAAATCCGCCGGAAGTTCCGGAAGTTCCTTTGAGATTACCCCGCCAAGTTTTTCTATCTTTTTAATCTGATTAATTATATTGCCTGTACCATTCAGCTTTTTAAGAGTTGTGTCCAGATTAGAACGCATTTTCAGCAAGTCGGAAAGCAAGGCTGAGAACTTATCAAGCATTCCTGAACAAAGCCTTGAAATTTCTATTGCGTTTTTATTCTGCCTGTCTACAATATGGAAAGAATTAATTATTTTAAGCGCGGCAAGCAGTGTAGATGGAGATACCGGCATAACCTTATTCTTCCACGCCAAATCCCACAGCTGACAGTCATCACAGAACATCATTGAATAACAGCTTTCTATCGGAATAAACATTAACACATAATCCGGAGAACTTTCTTCAACAGAATAATCCCTTTTCGCAAGCCCTGCAATATGAGCTTTTGTAGAATCAACAAACTGCCTTAGATGAATTTCTTTTTCTGCATCGTCTTCGGCATTCACATAACCGTCCCAGGAGGCAAAAGAGGTTTTGGAATCAATATAAACACATTTTCCTTCCGGCAGAAAAACTGTAGCATCAGGTCGACCTTCACCTGTACCCTTCTGGATTTTATACTCTTCATCTTTCCTCAGACCTGAAGCCTCCAAAACACGCTCAAGTACGATCTCACCCCATCTACCCTGGGTTCTGTTATCGGATTTCATTACATTAACAAGAGAGGTGGTGTCTTGTGAAATCTTATTTCCTGCTTCCAGAAAACTCTTGATATTCATATCAAAACGTGTGAATTTTTCAGCTTCAACTTTGAAATTCTCTTCTGTCCGCTTTTCAAAGTCCTCAATTTTCTCTTTAAAACGTTTGAAAAATTCATCCAGCTTTTCTTTATTCTGTTCTGTTAATTCGGTTGAACTGTCCTTTATAACTTTATTTGCAGTATTTTCAAAATAAAGCTTCATCTGCTCAAGCATTGCATCCTTTGCTCCTGCCTCATTTTTTCTGCTCATAAAAAACGGTACATAAACCGCAGCTCCTCCAAGAATAAACCCTATTATAAATATCAAAAATTCCATACTCTCTCCTTATCAACTAAACTAATTAAATATTACCACAATAAAATTAGACTAAAAAGATTAGCAATAAAAACTCATCCTAAAAAATCAACCATGCCTCAAAGCATGGTCTAGAGCATGGTTGAGGGATTTAATCAATCAATAGATTTAAATCAATAATTCATGCTTTACAACCACTTATATCAATCAGAGCATGGATGAATTTCCCCCTCTAAAAGTTGTAGTATGTATAGTGTAGAGGGAAGCAACTAATAAGTTTAAAAGGGGAAATAAGATGAGAGAGTTCAAAAGAAAAGCAAGAGTTTTATTAATCGACGATAATGCAGATCACTTAAGAGGTATTAAAGAGTTAATCAACCTTGAGACAAGTTATGATGTAGTAGGCACAACAACAAGCGCAAATATCGGCATCAATCTTGTAAAAAAATATCGTCCTGACCTTGTTTTAATGGACATCAATATGCCTGAAAAAGACGGCTTACAAGCTATTCAGGAAATTGAAAAACTTGAACTCGGAGTTAAAGTTATAGCCTTGAGCGGTTATGACGATGCTGACCTTATTTTCAGAGCGATGAAAATAGGCGCTAAGGGATATGTGTTAAAAACTATGGCATCAGCACAGCTGATTTTTGCAATTGACGAAGTTTTAAACGGCAAAGTTTATCTGCCTTCTGCTTTATCATCAAGATTCTTTGAATACTTCCAGCGCTCATTTAAAACTGAAACACAGACTGCAAACGAAGAAAATTTATTGAATTATTTAACTGCACGCGAAGAAGAAGTTCTGGATCTTCTTACACAGGGTAATAACTACAAGGGTATTGCAGGAAAATTATTTATTTCTGAAACTACAGTTAAGACACATGTAAACAACATTTTCCAAAAGTTACAGGTTAACGATAGAACTCAGGCTGTTCTTTATGCGCTGAATAACGGATTTGCAAACAAAGTCCGCGCAAAGATTTCAGCATAGGAGATTGGATAGTTATTAAAGGTTTAGCTTGTGTTATGAGCTAAACCTTTATTTTTTAAAAGGGGATATATGCAAACCGATACAGAGTTATTACAGCAGCAGGTCAGGTGTATTGCTCACGAAATCAGAAACCAGGTTTCTGTATGTGATGTATACTGCGAAATTATAAAAAAACATCTTGAAAAAGAAAATATCGAAAATGATTCTATAAATAAAGCACTCAACTGTATTCAAAAATCAGCAAAGATGATTAACAATTCTCTTATTGACCTTAAATCCGTTGACAATATTAAGCCGCAGGTATGTGATTTAAAACGGATTATAGAAGAATGCAGCAGCCTGGCAAAAGTGTACATTCTCGATAAAAAAATAAACATAATCTCAAATATAAAAGAAGATGCCTCTATATATGTTGATGAAAACAAGTTCATGGCTTGCATAATTAACCTTATGAAAAATGCTGTAGAAGCCATAGAAAATAAGGGGGAAATTATTATCTCCTCAGAAATTAAGGACGGAAACGTAATAATATCCGTTGCAAATGATGGTAAAGCTATTACTCCGGCAGCACAGCGCGACCTTTTCAGCGAAGGGTTTACAACCAAAAGAACAGGAAGCGGGCTTGGGCTTTTTATATGCAAAAATAATCTTAAACAGCAAGATGCTGATTTATACCTGGTACAATCAACAGCAAAGAAAACAGAGTTTCAGATTAAAGTGCCGGTTTTGAAATAAAAAAAACGGCTGTTATTGTAATAACAGCCGTTAGTGTCGAATTTATTTTTCAACAGGAGCAGGTTCCGGAGCCGGTACTGGCGGCGGAGGCGGAACTGCCGGACCATGACCAAATTCAGCCGGAGGAGGTCCGAATGGAGGTCTTATTGAATTTCCATGCTGTTTTTTGAATTCTTTTTCAAATCTTTTTCTTCCTTCTTCTTTCATTTTATTCAATTCTTTCAACTGTTTTTTAGTAAGAATTGATTCAAACTCTTTCATATTTTTCATACGAAGTTCTCTTGCCTGCTTGTGAAGTTCACGCATCTGTCCTCTTATTTCTTTTATTTTTTCTTCCTGCATTTGAGGCGCAATTCTTGAACGTCTTACGGCATCTTCTTCATCTTTCAAAGCCTTAATCTTTTCCATCACAGGCTTCATTTCTTCATGTCCTTTCATACGGATTTGTTTGGCTTGAGCCTTTTGTTCTTCTGTTAATTTAAGACGTTTTTCAAATTCAGATTTTTTCTTATTACATTCTGGTCTTTTAGGCGGTTTATGGCATTCCGGAGAAGCCTTTTCTACAGCCGGATCAGCTTTCTTTGTAGGAACAGCCGGCTGCGCATCTTCAGCATAAACCTGTGTTGATGCTGCAAAAGCAAGAATACTTGCTAAAATTAACGTTTTTTTAATCATACTTAGTCCTTTCTTTTTTACAGTAAGTCTTTTAAATCTTCTGCCAGTTGCTTCTTGGCATTATAGATGCGGGATTTTACAGTTCCCACAGGACATTTTATTCTTTTTGCACATTCTTCGTATGTATAACCGTTTACTTCGCAATACATTATTACCTCTTTGAATTTAGGTTTTAATCTATTTATCGCTTTTATAATCAGTTTCTGTCTGTCATTTTGGATAAGCTTCAATTCCGGTGTTGATTTTTTATCCTTAATATTAACCAAAGTACTGTCATCTTCTGATATAAGATGTTCGTGCTTCTTTACCGAGGATTTCAGGTAATCCTTTGATACATTTTTAGCAATAGTATTTATCCAGCCGGTAAGAGCACCCTGCTCCTTGTATTTATGAGAATTTTTCCAGACCTTCACATACACTTCCTGCTCTAAGTCCTCAATCTCTTCTTTGGTAATCTTCCGGATAATACTTTTTATATTTTCTCTATTTATCTTTATTATATTGTTGAAATTCATTAATCCACCATAATTAAACCGTAAGAATCAACGGGAAACCCGTAATCTTCTATAGTAAGGGTTTGACCATATCTTAAGGTATCTGAAATATCCGGATTAAAGTTAAGGATACCCAGAAGAGTTCCGCTCAAAAGTATTGCAAAAGCAGCACAGGCAATTTTCAGTTTGGCATGCTCTCTTTTAACTTTAAGCAGCTCCGGTTTCACTTCCTGAATTAATTCTGAAACCTTACTCATAATCTCATGCTCTTTTCTGCATTCTTCACAATCTTTCACGTGAGAAAGAAGAGAAGCTTCATCTGAGAATATAAATAAAGATTCATATTTGTTGCATTTTTCATTCATGTTTGTTAACCTCTATATCATTATAACGAATTTCAAAATAAAAAGTTCATTTTTATGATTTAAAATATTGCAACTTAAAATTTTTGTAATAATATTTAACAGGTTAGCAAAAAATTTTATTTACAGACTTTAAAAAACCGGTATGACACTAGCAGATAAATTTAAAAATATATGTCTTTCTCTTGGGAGGAACAATAAACCTACATATGCTGTAATAGCTATTGCTACAGTAAAAGGTATCTGTCGTCCTGCATTCACCATGATGGACAAGACAGAAAAACCCGAAACTAAAAAATACACTGCTCTAAGAGAAGGTTTGACAGAACTTATAGCCATACCTGTCTACTGGGCAAGCGGAGAACTTGCCGGATGTTTTTCAAAATATCTTACAAGAAAAGTTGTAAAAGAAGATTTTCTTCCTAAAAAAATTAAAGAGGATATAAAAAACGGAATTAATAATGAGGCAGTAACAAAAGCATTAAAGCATGCTGCCGAAAGAGTTGAAGAAACAAAGTTAAAGGTAACAAACAACTTAAGGCTTGCCGGTGTATGTACCGCAGCATTATTTGTTATCCCGGCAGTCTGTTCGGTTGCGATAAAACCGGTTGTAGGCAAAATTATAAAACCGCCTAAAAAAACAGAAACTGTAAAAGAACCGGTAATCCAACAGAACGAACTTTCACCGCGTCCGAAAATTACTAATTTCGGCTCAAACCCGTACAAGACAAATTTAGCATTAACAAGACCGCAAACCGGGCTTAGAGTAGGAGGAATATGATAGGACCTCTTACAAAAGCATTAACAAACCCGACATTGACAACGTTGTCACAGAATACAAATGCTTCTGTGGCTACTGAAACTGTTTTAAAATCAATAGGCAGACCGGGCTTTATCCTAATTGATAACGACATTGATCCTGATACAAAAAAATATGCAGCAGCAAAAGAATTCTTATATCAGGCAACCTGTCTGCTTGTTTACGCAGCACTGGTTGTTCCGGTATTTAAACGCGGAGCATTCAAACTTGCTAAAAACAAAATTTTTAAAAACTCTCCTGAATTTCAAAAATTCAAAAGCTTAAAGAACTATGAGTCATATAGAAAATATGCAGCAAAAAGCCTTGACAGCCGCAAACTCCTTTTACAGCAGCACAAACTTCAGGAGAAGTTTACACCTGAAATAGAACAGGAGCTGATAACCGCAGAAAAACCGGATAATTACGATTTAGTAAAAGGTGTAATAGAGTTCGGCTCAATTACCGGCTCTGTGCTAGGTCTGGCTGTCCTTGCACCGCAGCTGAGCCATGCAGTAATTCACCCGGCACTACGTTTTATCGGGATGGAAGAAAAAACTAAAAAGAATCACAATAACAACACAAAAAAATCTATTAATACTAATGCTTAATTAAATTTAAGTATTCTATAGAGCGCTTTGTAATATATTCAGCTTTCAGTTTTTTATTTTTACGTTCTTTTTTAGGCATATCAACAGGAGTTACTATTCCCCAATTTGAGTTAATAGGCTGGAATTTATCATGGTTTTCGTCTGTTATATATTGAGTTAAAGCCCCCAGCATAGTTTCTTTTGGAAGCACAAGAAGGTCTTGTCCGGTTAAGTATCTTGCCATATTAATACCGGCAAGAAGACCGGATGCTATAGATTCCGTATAGCCTTCAGTCCCTGTAATTTGCCCTGCAAAAAATAAATCAGCCCGCTTTCTTGTTTGCAAAGACGGATTGAGTATTTTAGGCGAATTTATGAATGTATTGCGGTGCATAACACCGTACCTTACTATATTAACATTTTCCAGCCCTGGGATTGACTGCAAAAGTTCCTTTTGAGCTCCCCACTTAAGATTTGTCTGGAACCCTACCAGATTGTAAAGAGTTTTAGCCGAGTTATCCTGTCTTAGCTGGACAACCGCATAATTTTCAATTCCTGTACGTTTATCAATCAGCCCGACCGGTTTCATAGGACCAAAACGCAGAGTATCAACGCCGCGAGAGGCTAAAACTTCAATTGGAAGGCAGCTTTCAAAAAATTTTGCATCTTTCTCAAACGATTTAAGTTCAATTTTCGGGGCATTAGTTAATATATTATAAAACTTTGCATACTCCACTTCATTCATCGGACAATTAATATAAGATGCCTCCCCTTTGTCATAACGGCTTGCGTAAAAGGCTTTATCAAAGTCAATACTATCTTTTTCTACAATAGGTGCAATAGCATCAAAGAAGTGCAGATGTTCGCTTTGAGTAAATGATTTAATATTATCAGCAAGTGCATCGCTGGTTAGAGGTCCTGAGGCAACTATAACAGGGCCATCAGGAATTTTACCGACCTCATCCCTTATAATATTAATATTAGGTTCATTTTCAATTTTTTCAGTTACAGTCTTTGAAAAAAGTGTCCTGTCAATTGCAAGCGCGCCTCCTGCAGGTACCTGGCAGTCATAGGCAATATTAATAAGCTCACCGCCCAGCATCTGCATTTCTTTTTTTAAAAGCCCCGAAGCATTTGTGCAATCTGCAGCTCCAAGACTGTTTGAACATACAAATTCTGCAAAATCTTCACTAACATGCGCACCGGTTGTTTTTTTAGGACGCATTTCAAAAAGATTAACTTTTATTCCCCTTTTTGCCAGCTGTAAAGCAGCTTCGCTACCTGCCAGACCGGCTCCGATTACACTTACTTCCATAACAAAAAAGTGTAAAACAGAAATATAGATATGTCAATTTTATATATGTTTTTTTATTAATAATAGAAATTATTGCAGTTTTTGTAAATTTATTATTATATGTGTAGCAAAAAACTTGAAAAATTTACCAGGATTAAGTATGATAATTACACTTATTCCTTTATACCTTTGTTAAATTATATTAAAGAAAGTTACCCAAAAAGGCAATAAGCATTATTTAAAATTTTTTTAAATAATATGTGTAGATAGTAATGAAACAAAAAAAGTAGGGAAATGTCAGTAAAAGCAATCAACACAGCGTTAACAAGCAGCGCTAAAAACAGACTTGGGCAAAATGAAGAACAGAAAAAAAATCAGCACAATCCATCTTTCCAGGGTTTCAATCCGGTTGTGACTTTGATGGATGCCATTGACAGAGGCGGGTTTGCCGCATCATTCATCGCTCAGGATGGTATTGGTATGGTTGCTCCTAGAATTAAAGAAGGGCTTAACCGCGGACGTGAAACAGATGAAAACGGTAAGAAAAAAGGACCTTTAAATTGGGAATTTGCCCGTAAAGAAGGTTTAAGGGAAATCTTAAGCGGTCCAAGCGCGTTCATTATCCCTGCCGGTATTCTTGCGCTTGTAAAAAAATACAGCGGAACATCCAATAACGTTTCAATGGATATGATTAAGGCTCTGGGCAAAAACTTTGAAGAATTTGCTTCTGAAAAAGCTAATCTTGATGCAATAACTGATAAAGCAGCTACAAAACGTAATTTCTATGAAAAAGTCTTACAAAATGTACTTGATACATCTACAGAAGGCAAAATTTCACAAGAAGAGATTAAACAATTAGCAGCAGAATACACTAATAAAATCATTGAAATAGAAAATGCTAAGCCGAAAAATGCGTTCAAACATCTTTTAGGAAGACCTGTTGCTAATTCAAAACAGGATTTAACACAGGCTTTGACAGATAAGTTTATGTTATTAAGAAAACAGTATGTTTCTCCTTCGGCTAATGAACTCGTTGCAAGCCTTAAGGTTGAAGGCAAAGACGCTCCTATAAGCCTTTCATTCAAAAAGCTTCTTGAAAATATGAAAGACTTTACAGACGATATTACTGATTCTGTAAAAACACGTTTGAAAAAAGATACAAGCACTGATGTGAAAGACTATATTCAAAGATTTACTAAAAAACGTATTGGTTCAAGGTTTATTACCAATATGTCAATGTTCCTTGCTGTAGTAGGTTTCTACACGGTTATCCCGAAATTATATAACTTGGGATTAAAAGGAAATCCTGCCTTAAAAGGAACGGCAGCAGAAGGCCAACAGCCTGCAGACAACACTAAAAAAGCAGAAGACAAAGCCGAACAGAAAAAACAACAGCCTCAACAAACATCATTTCAGGGCAAAGAAAGATTTTTCTCTAAAACAGGAGATACTGTTATGAATACAGGCTGGCTCAAAAAGATTTCTGATAAATTTGAGTTTAACGGGGCTTCCATGTCTGTTCCTGCAATGTTAACACTGTTATTCGGATTCTGCCTGCCGCCTAGATATTTGCAGGCTCAGGATAAATATGATAAAGAAGAAATTCTTGTTCGTGATATGTCGAGTTTTGTCGCCATCCTGTTTGCTGCAAAAGCACTTGCAAGAGGATTTTCTGACGGCTTTGCAAAACTGTCAGGTTTGGCTTTGACAACAAAGCCGGAAGACCATAATAAGTCATTCTGGCATAAACTGAAAAATTACTTTACTCCGGCTTCAGGCGTTAACGTACTAACAAGTGAAGAAATCATCTCCAAATATACTAATATTGATAAATATCCGGGCGGTATCAACGGCTTCTTTGAATTCCTTGAAAAGAACGGCGGTAATATCAAAAAAGTCTTGATGCTTGATAAAGATGTTAAGGCTAATGCTCAAAAAATTGTAGGTAAAGATCTTAAAACTGCCTCTATTACTGAGATTAAAAATGCCTTTAATAATATTAAAGATAATGATGCTCTTGAAGAAATTTATAAAGTATTTAGAAGCAAAAATAATAAGTTTATAAATTATGCAAAAACAATGAATAGTTCATTCGGAGCCCTTTCTACATTGGCATTAGTTCCATTATTTATGATTTGGCTTGCCAGAACATGCGAAAGAATGACTAAAAAACGAATTGAACAGGATAAGGCAGTAAATGCTTCAGGCGGCCAGCCGGCACAGCAAAGCTCTCCGCAGCTGCAGCCGCAATCGCAGCAGCAGGCTTTCGCTCCGGTCACCCAGCAGCTGTCAGCAGCACCTTCCATGGCTGGTTTTTTAGCAAAATAAACTATCACACATAAAATATAAAAGAAGAGGCGGTAAAGTTAAACTTTACCGCCTCTTTTAAATAAAATTAATTATTCTTCTATTAAAGCATTAATATCAGCTACCATTGCGTCAGGATCAAATCCATGAACCTTAGCTCCAGCTTCAAGATTTTCAAATCTTGCTGCTGCACAGCCAATACAGCCTAAACCATATCTTTGAAATACTTCAATGCTCTGAGGGTAAGCTTGAACTATATCCATAATATTCATTTCTTTTGTCACTTTTCCTGCCATAATATTTCTCCTTATGTTGACTTTTAACAATATACCATTAAATACATTATACACTAAAAAGATAAAAAGAAGGATGTGTATATGGAATTGTTTAAAAAACTTTTTAAAGATGACGACAAAATTGTAGGTTTATGCGCATTTAGAAAAAAAACTGAAGGGAAAATTTATTCCTTTGAACCTCAATTCAAAGCTACACGATTAATCTATTCTACAAATACAAAAAATAACTTCTTTTTACTTTAATCTGAACAGACCCTCGCATCTGCGGGAGTCTGCTATCAAATACTACAACAGCCGTTTAAAAAACGGCTGTGTTTTAATTTATTCGAGATTGCTTTTTATTTAGTTTTTTATCCAACTAAGTCCAAATATTTTGCCAATACTTCTGAACCTGCGATTTTTGGATGCTCAAGGTGATATGGCGAATTTGCCGCGCTAAAGGCCTGTGACATAAAAGGGGTTGTCTTTGCCTGTTCTGCTTTTTGCGCACCCAAAAAGTTTATCGGCTGGGTTCTTAAAAAATTAACTGCTTGTGCTGCTGAAATTACCATTATTTTATCCCCAATATAATTAATCCCTATACTATTATAAAGTAAAAAGGGATGAAATAATTGCCATAAATTTCAGCACTATTAAGAAATATTAAGCTAATAAATCTAGAGAACGTCCTATGGTCGGACTTCCTTCAACTGACGGTCTGTTTAAGTTATAAGCGCCATTTGAAAAGAAGTTAACCTCGGAATTCTTTTGTTGTCTGCCGCTTGAGCCTTCATTAAAGCTTACCGGCTGGACGCGATACAGTTGTTGAGCTTGTACCGCCTTAATTGAATCCAACATCTTGACCTCTTATTAAAATATTTGCTCTCAATTACATAAAAAATTTAACCAGCATAGAATTTCAGTCAGAGAAAATTCTGTTACAATCTTTAATATCTACTTCCAAGGGTAATCTTTACCTATCTGCCAGCCGTCAGAAATAATCTTTGCCGCACAGTAGTTACCTATACCTGAATCAGAACAATCTTCATTAATATCTTCATTTAACAATGTATAACCGCTCGGTAAAATGCCCTTACCATTAACTCTACTAAAAATAAAAAAATCAATACCATATTTATTTGGCAGCTTATTTCCATTTAAATCTACTAAAATAGCACTAGACTGAACTAGCTCATTTCCTCCAGCTATAGAAATAGAAACTAAAGTTCCATCACTTAATATAAATGGAACACATCTAGCATTTGCAGCAAATGTTGTCGATGATGGACTGCCATTAAGGCTAAACCATGGAAAATTTGATTTATAATCGCATTGTGAATATGTTTCACAGGATTTTAAAATTTTAAAATACGGGTACCAGTATTTTTCATAATATTGGTGAGAATCACTTCCTAGAGTTGGAATTTCCCAGTATTCATAAGGTCCATATTTAGCTTCAGCAAGTCTGAGAGCTTGATTTAACTTGTATAAACCTTCTGCAAATGTGTAACTGTCTGCTGTTTTTTATATGAATTTATCAATGTTGGCAGTGTCATAGCTGCTACCACGCCAATTATTCCCAGTGTTATTAATACTTCAGCCAGCGTAAATGCCTTAATAGTGTTCCTCATACATGTTACCTTTCTGATAAAAATTCTCCATTTAGTATTACTATTATGTATTATATATCACCTTTTGTCAATATATTCTATATTAATATAGTTATCTTAATAAATTTCTTTATTAAGATATAACTAGTTGGTGAAATTATGACAACAAAAAAAGAATTACTCGGGATGAGGATAAAAGAAATTCGGGAAAACCGCAGATTAACACAGGACAAACTTGCCGAAATGGTTGGGATTGACCCGAAACATCTCAGCAGAATTGAAAATGGCAGGAATTATCCGTCATTTGAAACTCTTGAAAAAATTCTTGACAAACTTAGTGTTTCTTATGAAGATATTTTTAACTACACTCATTTCACAGATAAAGACGATATGATAAAAAAAATAAATGTTAAATTATCAAATTTAAATAATGAAAAATTAACATTTATTTTTAAAATGATAAATGAAATTTAACCATTACTGGTCACTTTCGTGATGGTCGTTATCTTTCATCAATTTAGCAAAGTCAGAAGGTTTAATACTCTGAACAAACTTCTTAAATTCTTGAGCTTCTTCCTCATCCTTTGCAGAATCTGTTGATACAGAGCCATTTGAAATTACATTTGCAGTTACAAATATAGGAGCATCAACCCTGATCGCAAGAGCAATTGCATCAGACGGTCTTGAATCGATTTCAAGAAATTCATCTTTATCGTTTTTTAGAAAAAGAGTTGCATAATAAGTATCTTTTTCCACATCATTGATTTCAATCCTGTCTAATTTATATCCGGTTTTTTCAATAATATTAATAATTAAATCATGAGTCATCGGTCTTGCAACAGAAAGATTTTCAATCTTTCTGATAATAGCGCTTGCCTCAGCAGAACCTATCCAGATAGGAAGAGCCTTCCTGTTTTCTTTATCATGAAGAACAACAATCGGCGAACCGGTTCTTGTATCAAGAGCTATACCCATAACTTTCATTTCTATCATACAAAATTCCTTTATACTTAAGATTTACCTACTACGCCTGCCAGAGGAGAAGATGCGCTGGCAATTTCTTTCTTCGGCATTCTGCCTGCTTCAAAAGCCGCACGTCCTGCCATTACACCATACTTAAATGCTTCAGCCATCTTAATAGGATCAGATGCCTTGGCTATTGCAGTATTAATCAGACAGCAATCTGCACCATGCTCCATTACTGTTGCTGCATCAGAAGGAACACCGATACCGGCATCGCAAATAACCGGAACATTAGCCTGTTCAATAATAATTTTAATATTTTCAAGAGTTTTTACACCCTGTCCTGAACCGATTGGAGATGCAAGAGGCATAACTGCAGCACATCCGATTTCTTCAAGTCTTTTTGCGAGGATAGGATCTGCATTTATATAAGGGAGCACAGTAAAACCTTCTGAAACAAGAATTTTAGCAGCTTCAAATGTTGCAATTGGATCAGGCATTAAGTATTTAGGATCAGGTATAACCTCTAACTTAATCCAGTTGTTAATTCCCATAGCCTTAGATAAATGGGCAACACGAATAGCTTCTTCCGCAGTGGCACAGCCAGCAGTATTTGGTAAAAGCCAATACTTATCCAGATCAATATAATCCATCAAACCAACATGTCCCGGGGCTTTCATATCAACCCTTCTAATAGCAACCGTAACAATTTCTGCACCGGAAGCCTGATGAGCTTTCTGCATAGTTTCAAAGTCATCAAATTTACCGGTACCTACCATTAATCTTGAATTAAAGATCTTATCACCAATTTTAACAGTCATAATTTTTCTCCTATTTATGTCAATATTATAGACTGGAAAAAAAATAAATAAAACCATTTACGAAAAAAAATATTTATGATATATTAAAAAAGTAGTGTTGCATGAAAACACATGACAATTAAAAATTTATATACGGAGTAATGGCCGAGTGGCTGAAGGCGGCACCCTGCTAAGGTGTTATGTGGGTCTAACCTGCATCTAGGGTTCAAATCCCTATTACTCCGTTTTTTACTGCCTTTCAGACCTTTTATTTTTTTTAGGGTGTTACATCGATTTTCTAAATGCTCACAAAATGCTCACAAAATATTTTGTTTTCAATCACTTCTTTAGCATTCTGATTTACATCCCTCATTATTGCTGAATATATATCATTAGTCGTTGAGGTTCTGGCGTGACCTACTTACTGTATAATTAATATATGAGTATAGAGCAAGAATCTTTAGACAGACATAAGACAGATATTAGTATTGAAAGGCTGAAATCTTTTGTTTGGAATGAAACCGACAACTATGATGATATAATTACAAGGTACAAGTTAAACATTAAAATATCGCAAGCTTTGTATCCGGAATTATCTATTTTGGAAGTTTCATTACGAAATACGATTGATACAATGCTAAAAAAATATATCTCTGAAACTTGGCTTGAAGATGAGATACAAAAACAGAATATACTACAAGAATTTGAACATGAAAGCTTGATAAAGGCTTATACTGATATTAAGAAAAACTATAGATTAGAACTTATATCCAGGGGAAAAGTTATCGCAAATTTAAACTTTGGTTTTTGGACAAGCCTATGTTCTAAAAAATACAATTCTAAAATATGGACTAAAAAGGTTGTTTTAAATGCGTATTTGTAAATTACCCTCAAAGTAAGCAGCAACAAATCCATGATATTTCTAAGAAACTTTATTCTATAAGAATGCTAAGAAATAGAATATTTCATTATGAACCAATCTTGAGGAAACAAAACAATCTTTTATCTAAATATAATGAAATAATCGAACTTTTATCGTATTTACCTAGCAATTTGCCTAATCTATTGAACGATACATCAAACTTTTTAGATGTATATAACGAATTAATAAGACAAATAAAATGCTAAAAACCTAGAGCACTATACGAAAATCGTAGGAAGAAACTCTAGGTTGTACATTTATATTATTTACTATTTTATCCAATTTGTCAAGTCCTATAGCCTAAAACCCAACCGTATTTTGCAATTCTTTTGCTTTTTTGACCTTAACTTCGTCTTCAAGCATTTTGGATAGTTCAGTTACTCCGGTTATGCATTTGCTTCTGCAAAAGCTTCTGCAATATTTTGTTCGGTTTCCCCGACATATTTTGAAATCAAATCACTTGCCCGTTTTAAGATAACTTCAATTCCGAGTTCTTTTGCCAAATATCTTGCATATAAACTTTTGCCAGTTCCAGGTTCGCCATAAAGGCATAATGAAAAATTTAATTTCCCGCAAGCTTTAATTTTTGCCGTCAAGTCTTTTGTATCTAAATCTGTATTAACCAATTTGTCATCATAATCTTTCATTTCAAACTCTTTCTTCTTTTTTACATTTTTCTTTTTAGTAACGACTTTTGCAACATTCTCAACAAAAATTTCAAAATCATCCTGTGTTCCATTAATCATTTTTGTCGTTTCTACAGCATTTGCAATCAACGATGGTGAAATATCATAATTATTATTCAATTCTACAAGTTTTTTATTATCGACTTTAAATTTATTTTTTCTGATAACTCGTTTCCAAATATTCAATCGGAGTTCATCGGTTAATCTTTCAAAAGGAATAGAATAAGTCATTCTACGCAAAAATGCCGGATCAACATCATAAATATTGTTAGTTGTCCAAAAAATTGGTACAGGCGTATACTCAATTAAATTGTTCAAATAAGCCTTTGATGCACTTCCAAAATCGTTAAAACCTCTGTTCATAACATCTTCAGCCTCATCAAAAAGGATACAGTATTTTTCAACCCGGGAAAGAACTGTTTGTTTTGAAGCCAAATCACTTAATCTATCTTTTCTTGTCGCCTCTTTATCCAAAAATTCTGCTGATACGGAGTACATATCAATTTTAGCTTTGTTTGCAATAAGTTTTGCAAACTGTGTTTTTCCTGTCCCGACAGCACCGTAAAGCAAAATATTTATCCCTTTTGTATTATTTTCGATTGCCGAAGTCAGAATATTTAAAGTAATATCCCGTTCTTTATCCAGATGGTCAAAATCTTTCCAATACAGTTCCGATTTTTGATTTTCACCTAATAGAATATTCTTAATCTGTGTTTGCGTTTTGATTTCAGAATTTTTAAATTTAAGGATATTTTTTCTTCACTAAACCCCTGTTTAATAAAAATCCCCTTTTTAATCATTCTTTTACGAATTTGATTTACAGCCCATAGTTTTAACCCTAAAATAGAAGTTTCCAAAAGCTCAAACACATTAAATGAGCCAGCTATCAAAGAAATTATATTTTCTATCAATTTCAATAAATTCAATAAGTGATATCAGGTAATTACACAACATATATTTTTCATACTGAGTTATTGAATAGTATCCGTTTATATAATCTTGTTTTGTTTGCCATTCATCAAGCCATTTATTTTTATCCATATTCTTGTCCTTTTTTTATTAATTATAAGCAAGAACTATGTCATCTACGGACGTAATAATCAAGTCGTTTGAAACAAATATTAAATAATATTTTGTATATAATCTTTTATTAAAGTATAATTATGGTAAGAATATGGAACCAGTATCAGCAATTAGTAAAATTTCAATGTTTCTAATAAAGTTGCATTTAACTAAAGTCGCAACTAAATCTCTTGACGAAATTTGGAAATGTTTAAAAAATCCAGAATATGCAAAATACAAAAATTGTTTTAAACCCCCATTCATTAATGCTTTTAAAAGTACATTAAATATTTTTAATGATAAAAACACATCACCTTATCCTATCTCTAAAGACCTTTATGTTAAGTTATCTGAACTTGATGATATCGCACTCGGAGTTATATTTCAAGATATAAATGTAGTTGATATACCATTTAATAATAATGATATTTACAACATTCTGACAGAAAAGTTAAAATTATATATTAAGTTTAATGGCTATGAACTAGATGAAAATTTTTATGATCTCTGGAAAAGCATATTTATAAAAGAATATGAACGTAGTTTTAAAATATTCTTTGCTTCAGATAATTCATTTTGTAAAGATGCAATCGTTGATATGTTTTCAATTTCATTAGAATCTTTTAATACTATAATACATAATCAAGAAATTATTAATCAAAATCTAAAAAATTCCACAAATGAAATAATAACTAATGTATCAAATGTTTCAAGCCAAATTCAATACTTACAAGCAACTTTATTATCTGGACAAATAAAAGAAATTGATGAAGATAATGAATTAAAGAAAATTCAACGGTTAATTGACGAATACAAATATGAAGATTGTATTGCATATATTGAATTGAATAAAGATGATAATTGGCAAAATAAATCGAATGAGTTTAAAGCGAAAATATATAATAAATTAGGAACATGTCATCAAAATCTTTCTAATAACTCAGATGCAAAAAAAGCTTATAAACTCTCAAATGAAATAAATCCTACATATGATAATCCCATATATAATCTTGCACACATAGCTTTGGATGAAAATGATATTGACTCTTATCTAAATTACCTAACTAAATTTAAAAACACAGATTCAGAATTGTATGACAAATTAATACTTTTGAAATATGTTTGTATAACTAATGAATTTAATATTGCTAAAAATTATTTAGAAACACATTTATCTAAAGCTGAAGACTATCTATTTTTAAAAGCACTTATAGATTTAAAAAATCCCAACGTTAATAACACTAAAAATGCCGAGCAAAATTTAAAAGAATATATTAGTAAAACATCTAATGTTATTGCAAAATATAATCTCGTAAATTGTCAGTTCACTAACTTATTTAATAAATCAAAAATGTATTTTGTTTTTGACATTAGTACAGAAGGGATATTAAAAATTATTCCGAATACAAATAATACAAAATCAGAAGATGCAGATTTACAATTATTAAAAGAATTAGAAGATACATTAGATGGGTTAAATAAAGAATATAAAAATTACAAATATCTAATTACTAGTACAAAAATAAAAATATTTTTAACAAAATATTTTTTAAATAACTTTCAACAAAACGAAGTTGATATAGAAGAAATTAATAAAATAATAACAGAACATAATAATCCAGACGAAACTATTCTTGTTGAAGTAATTTTATTAAATATATTATGCAATAAATATACAGAAGCTCATAATATATTTAATTTATTACAAGATGAAACTAAAAAATTATTTGCTGGCTGGTACAGCCTTAGTAGCATTATCTTTTATGGCTGCTTGCTCTGAAGATGAATTAAAAGATGAAGATAACTCTTATGAAATTAATGAACAATTTAAAATTGTATCATTATATAAAATTAAAGGTTGGGAACAAACTGAAGAGTATATTAATAAACACATAGAAAAATATAGTGTTCAAATGCAATTTTTATGTACTTGGTTATTGCATGAAAATTACCGCTATGATAAAGAGCTTGATTTATTGAAAAAAATTACCAATAAAATTATAAAAACTCCAACCAAATACAATAGCAATTTTGTATATAGAATTGCTCATAGCTTAGCCTTTTTTAATACTGATGAATCAATAAATAAACAAAGAGAAACATTAATTGAAAAGTATTGGACCAAAAATAAAAGTAAAGAAAATTTTGATATTGGAATGCTAAATACTATAGACCTTTTTAACAAAGGAATGTATTCAAAATGTTTAAGCAATCTGGAAATTTTAGAAAAATATGACCCTGAAAATGTCACAATCAAAAGTCTTTATGCACAAATAGATTCAATAAATTATAACTTGGATACTCTTATTGAAAATTATGAAAAAGGTGTAAGAGAAGATTGTCTTTTGCCAATGATCGCAAAAGCATATATAGGGAAAAAAGAATACCAAAAAGCTGAGAATTTAATAAATTCATTAAAATATATGGAAAAATCTAAACTTCAATATTTTTATTTAAAAATAGAATTAGGAGTAGCAAAAAAAATAGAAGATGCATATATTATTGAAATTTTTGTTCAAGCTTTACAAGAATTTCCAGAGGATTTACAGTTAAATCAGTGCTTATTTAATTTTTTATTAAAAAGCAATGTTGTAAACGATAAAACTCGAGAATTATTTCAAAAATGCTCACAAGTTATGAAAAACAATAACTTATTGTGGCAATTTGAAATAGATAAGGAAAAACCTCTTGAAAGTTTAACTAAAGCTCTTGAAACATTTGAACCACGTAAAAATTATCTTAAAAGAGAACAATTGTACGTTGATGGGTTAAATAATTATAATAATTTTAAATATCCATTAGCACTTATTTCCGAATTATTTGGAGTTAAATCTGGAATTTTATTTGCGAATTTTATAGAAAATATAGAACAAATAATTCCATTAACAAGACGCTCAAATGAAGAATATAAAGATGAAGTTGATAGGCTCAATAAAAATAAAAATATTATAATGAATGTTCCGTCCTTAATCTTATTAAAAGCATTAGATTTAGATGAAATTGTATTTAGTAATTTAAAAATTAAAATTACAGCACAAACTAAAAATCAAATAAATTTTATTTTAAATGATATAACTGGAGAAACTACAGAAAAATTAATTAGAGATAAAGATGGTAATCCTCATATTTCATATGTTAAAAACGAAGCTAACAAATATAAAGAATATTTAAAAACCTGTTTAGATACTATTGAAACAGCGAATTTTAAATCTCAATCCAAAAAAGCTTTGGCATTATTGATGTCGGTTATTGTTATTTGCACTGCGTTTTCGTTTTCCGCTTATGCCGAAGACGAAAAAACGGAATCTACCACGGCGGGGGAAACAA
>ENA-ORTS01000720-ORTS01000720.1-human-gut-metagenome-genome-assembly--contig:-NODE-720-length-25564-cov-2.988200_pt1 | contig 25564 bp, 27 predicted proteins | sample MGYA00241911_ERZ509186 | MGnify/ENA primary metagenome ERZ509186 (study PRJEB26280, sample SAMEA2338852) | human gut metagenome | biome: human gut; feature: human-associated habitat; material: faeces...
TTATTTGTTAAAACACTTCCTGCTGCTTCCATTACAGCTCTTGAAGTTATGTTTTCGCTGGCAATAAGCTCTATAGTTTCCTGCTGTCTTTTTAATTCCAATTCAATCTGTTCTGCAACAACAGGATCTGTCTTTTTAATATTTTCCAAATTCATAATCACCTCACATTTTCCCTGAAAAAATTATAGAGGAAATATGATTTTGTGACAATAATTTCATATTTATTAATTATTTACAAAATTTGCTCTTAGTTTTATTTACGTTATATAATAATAAAGCTATGAAAAATATAAGACAAACTAATGTTAATATTCACAGGGATTCCTGGGTGGAAATAAATGTAGGAAATCTTGCGTACAACGCTGCTGAATTTCGAAAACATGTTCCCGCTGATACAAAACTTCTTGCGGTTGTTAAAGCCGATTCTTACGGACACGGGTCTATTATGCTTGCTCCCACACTTCTGGCTTCAGGCTTTGACATGTTAGGCGTTGCGTCAATTGATGAGGGGGTGGACTTACGAAATGCAAAAATTACCTGTGATATTCTTGTTCTTGGAGCAGTTCCTGTTTGGGCGGTTGAAAGTGCTGTTAATGCTGATATTTCGATTGCTGTTTTTTCAAAAGAGCATCTCAAAGCCTGCAAACAGGCTTATGAAAGAACAGGCAGGAAACCTAAGGTTCATATAAAACTCGATACCGGTATGAACAGAATAGGTGTTTCTGTTGATGATGCCGTTGAATTTATTAAGGAGGCGCAGAATGCCGGTTATTTAAATTTGCAGGGTATATTTACACATTTTGCAAATGCTGAAAACAGAGAGAAAACCCAGATACAGATTGATAAATGGAATTACGTATTGTCGCAGATTGATACAACCGGTTTGATGCTTCATATTCAAAATACTGTTGGAACTATGTGTTACGAAATTCCTAAATCCAATATGAGAAGAGTTGGAATTGCTTTATATGGTTTATGGACAGATATGCCTGATAATAAAGGGTTTAGACCGGACTTAAGACCTGTAATGTCTGTAAAAGGCAGAATTGTAAATGTTCACACAGCAAAAGACGGCGAGGGCGTAAGCTACGGGCATACATTTACAGCTAAAGGCGACAGGAAAATAGCTACTATACCTATCGGCTATGCAGACGGTGTTTCAAGAGGGCTTTCAAATAAAATTTACGGCATACTGAACGGGAAGAAAGTTCCTCAGGTAGGAAATATCACTATGGATCAGATGATGTTTGATATAACCGGTGTTGATGCTGAAATTGGTGATATTATAACATTAATCGGTGATGGTATTTCTATTGATGAATGGGCAGAGATTCTCGGTACAATCAATTATGAGCTTTGCTGCCGTTTAAAAGTCCGTTTGCCGAGGGTTTACACAAGATAAGTTTCGGGAGAATATATGGTTCAGAATTTTGACCTTGGAATAATCGGAGGCGGACCGGCGGGTTATACCGCTGCGTTGCATGCTGCTGCAAAAGGCTTGCGGGTTGTCATGTTTGAGAAAGATTGTGTAGGCGGAGTTTGTCTTAACCGCGGGTGTATTCCTACAAAAGCAATTCTCCATTCGGCAGAACTATTTGAAGAGATGAAATGCGCGCAGGAACTCGGGATAAATTGTGAATCTCTTTCTGTAGATTACAAATCAGTAATTGAGCATAAAAATAAGGTAGTAGAGCGGTTGCGGAAAGCGCTGGAACTTTCCTTGAAAAATAGCGGTGTGACTTCTGTTAAGGCAGAAGCTTGTCTGAATTCATCTACAGAAATTGAAGCTGATGGTGAAATATTCAAGTGCAAAAATATTATTGCAGCATGCGGCTCCTCTCCGCGAAGTCTTAAAGGAATGGAGTTTGACGGTGAATTTATCTTAAATTCTGATGATATTTTAAATCGCGACCGCCTTCCTGAAAGTATTGTAATCGTTGGTTCTGGCGCAATAGGAACTGAGTGGGCGAGAATTTTTGCGGCATTCGGCGTGCAGGTTACAATTGTTGAAATGGCAGAGAATTTGCTGCCGGCAGCTGATATTGAAGTTTCCAAGCGTGTTGAACGTATTTTTAAAACAAAGAAAATTAAAGCTTATAAATCGACAAGTGTTGAAAAAATTCAGGACAAAAAGGTTTATCTGACAACCGGTGAAATTTTGGAGCCTGAATGTGTTTTGATTGCAGCCGGACGTGTACCTAATAGTTGTAAAAAGCTTGAGGGGGTTGCATATCTCGGTGATATGTACGGTTCTGTCCAGCTTGCGCATTTCGCTATAAAGCAGGCAGTGTCATATGTTGATGGAATATCATTTGAAGAAACTCTTGTTCCTTCAGTTGTATACGGCAGCCCTGAAATTGCATGGGTTGGAAAGCGTGAACAGGATTTGGAGGAAGGAACTTATCAAAAATCTCTGTTGCTTATTTCTGCACTCGGAAAGTCTCATTGTGATAATTCAACCGACGGATTTATAAAAATCCTTTCTCAGTATGACAGGATTGTTGGTGCGCATATTGTTTCAAAAGAAGCTTCTGCAATGATACATCAGGTTCTTATTGCTATACAAAACAATATCTCTGTCAGCAGACTGAAAGAGATATGTTTTGCGCATCCTACTTATTCGGAAGGGATATTTGAAAGTTTATTTAAACTTTAATTACCAGCTGTTTAAAGAAGACCCGTTTTTGAATGCTCCGCCAGTGCCAAATTTTACACCGCCATGGTTCCAATATGTATTTGTATCACCGGATTTTTTAGACCCTACATTTATTTTTTTTTCATAAGTAGTTGTCTGTTTTGGCTTAATATTTAAACCTTCTTTTTCAGTGGTGGTTGTTTGAATCTTTTCATTAAAAGTTTGTTCTGTAAATAATGTATCGCTTGTGTTTGTTACTGAATCAACGTCATAATTAGGTGCATCCATTGCAAAAACGCAAGGCGCAAATAAAAGTATGCCCAGAATAACTGCTAGTTTTTTCATATAAATTCTCCTTTTTATATCCATTATAAATGATTAGGAAATCAAAAAGCAACTTTTTGTTTTTATTATTTAAAAATGTTACTAAAATAAGATTAGAGCTTACTAAATTAAATTTGCGGATTATAATTAAATTATGAGAGAAAGGCTTCCAGAATATTTAAAACGTCCTATAATTGATACAGATGCAACAAAGACAGTCCGGAGAATACTCAAGAACAGATGTCTTAACACTGTTTGCGAGAATGCACGATGCCCGAATAAGAATGAATGTTATACAAAAAATACAGCCACATTTTTGATTATGGGTAACGTATGTACACGCAACTGCCGCTATTGCAATATTGCATGTGAACGTCCAAAACCGCTTGATGAATATGAACCGTACCATATTGCCCAGGCTGTTAAGGATTTAAACTTGAAATATGCCGTAATAACATCTGTCACCCGGGATGATTTGCCGGACGGCGGAGCATCACATTTTGCAAAATGTATAGATGAAATCAGAAAGCTTACACCGGATGTGAAAATTGAAATTCTAACTCCGGACTTCAAAGGTTCAAAGGATGCGCTAGATATAATTATAGATGCGCATCCCGATGTTTTTAACCACAATATTGAAGCTGTGCGGGAGATTTTTAAAACTGCAAGACCACAGGGAAATTACGATGTTTCTATTGGGGTTTTGAAATATGTTAAAGATAACAGTTCAATTATTACAAAGTCCGGCTTGATGGTAGGTTTAGGCGAAGATTTTGTGCAGCTTGAAAATACTTTTAAAGATTTAAAAACTGCCGGATGTGATATTTTGACTGCCGGACAATATATTCAGCCGTCAAAGAAGCATATGTCTGCTGCTAAATACTATTCACCGGAAGAGTTTAAGAAAATCGAAATGCTTGCAGAAAAATGTGGTATTGAGCATTACCAGATTGGTCCTCTTGTTAGAAGCTCTTATCGTGCAGCAGAACTTGTTTAGTTTTAATAATTTGCAAAAAAGTGGTTTATTTGTTAGCATAATGTGTGATAGGGGATTAGGGAAAATGAATAACATGAAAAAATTTATAATATCTTTGTCTGTTGCAGTATGTCTTTCTTCTGCCGTATTTTCAGCACCTGTTCATATTAATGATTTGCGCAGCAAGTTTTTAAACAATTCTGCAATTATTTATGAGATTAATATCAGAACATTTAATGCGCAGGACACAAATGGTAACGGCATTATTGATTTTGATGAAGGCGAAGAGAGCGGGAACTTCTTAAATGCAATTGCAAATCTTGATGAACTCCAGGCAAAGGGGGTTAACGCAATCCATATTCTGCCGGTTACACCTGTAGGGAAAATGAAGGCGCTTGGAACAGCCGGTTCTTTGTATGCTGCATCAGGTTTTAATTCTCTAAACCCTCAGCTTAAAAGTGAAAATACAATGTTAACCCTTGAAGAACAGGCAAGAAAATTTATTCAGGAAGCTCACGACAAAGGTATCGCTGTAATTGTCGATGTGCCGGCATGCGGGTCTTACGATTTATTTATGCAAAGACCTGAACTTTTTGTAAAAGACAAATCCGGTCAGGCTGTTATTCCTGCGGACTGGACCGATGTAAGGCTTTTGAATGCCGGTACGGAAGCTCAGGTTAACAAAGATGTACTCAATCTTTATAAAGAATTTGTTGATTATATGATGGATTTGGGTGTTGACGGTATCAGAGCTGACGTTGCCCATTGCAAACCTGCAAAATTCTGGAAAGAATTAATAGACTATTCCAGAAAAAAAGACCCTCAGCTTCTCTGGCTTGCGGAATCATCCAATTCATGGAAATATGCAGTTTCTGAATATGCTGTTTTTACACCTTATGACAAACTTTTACAGGCAGGTTTTGACGGATATTACGGAAGCTACTTTAATATGAAGGATTGGAAATCTTCTAAAGATTTATTTAATCAGGTAAATCTTGACCGTTCGCTTTCTAAAAAAATCGGTCAGCCTAAAAGCGTTATAGGCAGCTTTACAACCCACGATGAGTTAAGCCCTGTTTTAATTAACGGTAAAAAATACAGCGAAATGATTATGTGGCTTAATTCAACACTCCCGCTTAACGCTTACTATGTAGACGGTTTTGATACAGGAGATAATTATATTTATTTCTGGGCTAATAAAAAAGCTCCTAAAACCTTTACAGATGATGACTATTATTTTGCACACCGCGGAAAAATCGATATATTTAACTTTTCAAGACGACCTGGCGGTAAAGATAAAGAACTCAGCGCTGATTTTAAGCTTGCGAACCAATTTAAAAAATATGCTGCAACACTTAATGCGAAAGGTCATTTTATTCAGTTGAGAACTAATAATCCTTCAGTCTTTGCATATGCGGTCAGTGATACAAAAGAGTCGTTTATTGTTATAGGAAATATGAACTTTACATCAGACAGTGAAGCTGTTGTGCGTATTCCGGGATTTAAAGGAAATGAGGATGTAATTGTTATTAAGACCATTAGTACACCTGTTTCAAGTAAAGGCAAGATGACTGTCCGGCTGGAGCCTGGAGAAATTCAGGTTCTTGTATTGAATAGTTTTCCTATAAAATAATACGCAAAAAATTTTTTTCACACTTTTTAATACTTTATAGAAAAAAAGAGGCATCATCATGTCAAATACTTTGCTAAACACTGTGGGAAGCCGCAGTACAAATTTCCAAATACAGAACTATAGACAGCCTGTCACTGTAAATCCGGCAGACCGAATCAAGCCGCTTCCTTCAGAACAAACAGGCGCTGAGAATAAAGGTTCCGGAAAGGGCGGTAAAAATGATAAACTTGTCCTTGCACTTGGCTGCCTTGCTGTAATAGGTGCAGGTTCATATATTCTTTATGATATACGCAAAAGAGGCGGTAAAGGATTAAGCGGTTCTGCAGATTCTCCGTTAATGCATATGAAGACAAAGGCGAGAAATGAGTACTATAAATTAAAAGAAAATGTTCTTGCAGAATTTAACGAAAGCCTGCCTGAAGAATTAAAGGTAAGAAAGGGTGTGACTTTTAACTCTTCAAAAGAGCTTGAAGATTTTAAAGATGCTCTTAAAACAGGTGATGATTTCAGTATAGAAAAATACGAAAGAATACGTGATAATTCATCTTCAACAGTTAAAAAAAGACTGGCAGAATTGCAGGGCGACAAAGACTGGGTTGAATTGCGAAAACTTCGTAAATCACTTCTTAAACAAGCAGAAGCTCAGGATGATAATGGTGCAATTGCAAGAGAAAAAATTTCTATAATTAATGATTTAATGTCATTTAAAGTTGACACCTCAAGAGAACAAGTGTTTAAAAACCGTAATATGATGGATGTTAATGATGCTTTCGGCTTAATAAGACGGGATTTTGGAAGTCTTGATGAGTTTAATACAGCAAAGAACGAAGTTACAAAGTATGATTTCGATTTTGATTTAGGGGAAGGGTTCTTTGCCGGACACAAAAAACTTAAAGTTGATGATTTATTTGAAGAAGAACATGAAACATATAACTTTGCAAGAGATAATCTGAATAAAATCCGGAATATTTTTGAAAATGTTATCCCAAAAGCAAAAGAAGATTTACACAAAAAATTAAACGAACTGGCACTTACTTTCAGAACCTCAGAATTTATGCAAAATGTTTATAATTTAACCCGTAAATCTGCGTAATACATGCCTTTAATCTTCTTGACATCGCCCTTTGAGCAACGTAAAATTTACTTGTATATAACCGAAGGGAGTATAGAAAAATGTTGGATCGTATACAAATTACTAAAGAAGTAGAAGAAATGTGCTGCGTAAAACGCGGTGTTAAAGGTGAACCTGCTCCTATCCCTCAAGAAGGCGAATGGACAAAATGTAAAGAAATTAAAGACATTTCAGGTTTAACTCATGGATGCGGATGCTGCGCACCTCAGCAAGGTACCTGCAAATTGACACTTAACGTTAAAGACGGTGTTATTCAGGAAGCTCTTGTTGAAACATTAGGATGTTCAGGTATGACTCACTCAGCTGCTATGGCTGCTGAAATCCTTCCTGGCAAAACTATTTTGGAAGCACTTAACACAGACCTCGTTTGTGATGCTATTAACGTTGCAATGAGAGAATTATTCCTCCAAATCGTTTACGGCAGAACTCAAACAGCATTCTCTGAAGGCGGTCTTCCTGTTGGTGCAGGTCTTGAAGATTTAGGTAAAGGTCTTCGTTCTCAAGTTGGTACTATCTTCTCAACTAAACAAAAAGGTCCTAGATACCTCGAAGTTGCAGAAGGCTACGTTCTTGAACTCGGCTTGGACAAAAATAACGAAATCATCGGATATAAATTCGTTCATCTGGGCAAATTTATGGAAGCTGTTAAAAAAGGCATGGATCCTAAAGAAGCTCTGGAAAAATTTACCGGTACTTACGGCAGATTTGCAGAAGCTGTTAAGAAAATCGATCCTAGAGTTGAATAATTATTAAGTATAAATATTCAAAGTTTTTTTGATAAACAAATTAGAAAAAGTAGTTTAAATAAAATAAAAGGAATAAAAAATGGCTATTAAATTTGAAGGACAAGACAGACGTCAGGCTAAATTGAATAAAATATTGCCTGAGTATGGTTTTAAGTCTTTGGAAGACGCTAAAGCATTATGCGATTCTAAAGGTGTTAACGTTGATGAAATCGTTAAAGGTATTCAGCCGATTGCATTTGAAAATGCTGTTTGGGCTTATACACTGGGTGCAGCTATTGCAATTCAAAAGGGCGCTAAAGATGCAGCAGAAGCTGCAAGCTTGATTGGTGAAGGTTTACAGGCATTTTGTGTACCTGGCTCTGTTGGTGACACAAGAAAAGTAGGCTTAGGTCATGGTAACCTTGCTGCTATGCTTTTGAGAGAAGAAACAAAATGTTTCTGTTTCTTAGCTGGTCACGAATCATTTGCGGCAGCTGAAGGTGCTATCGGTATTGCAAGAAATGCTAATAAAGTTAGAAAAGAACCTTTAAGAGTTATCTTAAACGGTCTTGGAAAAGATGCAGCTCAGATTATTTCAAGAATTAATGGTTTCACATATGTTGAAACAAAATATGATTATAAAGAAGCTAAGTTAAACATCGTTTACGAAAAAGCTTATTCTGATGGACTTCGTGCAACTGTAAAATGTTACGGTGCTGATGATGTTCAGGAAGGTGTTGCTATCATGCATCATGAGAACGTAGGTGTATCTATCACAGGTAACTCTACAAACCCAACACGTTTCCAGCATCCGGTAGCAGGTACATACAAGAAAGAATGTATCGAGCAGGGTAAGAAATACTTCTCCGTAGCATCCGGCGGTGGTACAGGACGTACACTTCACCCAGATAACATGGCTGCAGGTCCAGCTTCTTACGGTATGACAGATACAATGGGACGTATGCACTCTGATGCACAGTTCGCAGGATCTTCTTCCGTACCAGCTCACGTAGAGATGATGGGACTTATCGGTATGGGTAACAACCCAATGGTAGGTGCTACTGTTGCAGTTGCAGTTGCTATCGAAGAAGCTAGCAAATAATTAATTCAACACTTAAAGTCCTGATTTATTCAGGGCTTTTTCTTTATATTATGAATATTAATGATTATCAAAAAGAAGCAATGAAAACATTAAATCCTGAACTTAATAAAAAAGATGTACTTATTAATAGTGTTATGGGATTATGTGGTGAATCAGGAGAAGCCATAGATATTGTAAAGAAGTGGTTGATGCAGGGACATGATCTAGATAAAGATCATCTTATTAAAGAATTAGGTGATATAGCCTGGTATCTTGCTGAAGCTGCTACTGCATTAGATGTTCCTTTAGATACTATCTTACAAGGAAATCTAGATAAACTACATAAAAGATATCCTGATGGATTTAGCACAAGTGCTTCTATCAACAGACAAAAAGAGGATTGATTCTGTATTCAGAGTCAATCCTCTTTCTTTAGATTTCATAATCAATAGCAGTGACTTTCTTCATCTTAGGTCCTTTCCCCTAGTCTAAAAGATAAGATCAACTGCATTTCTATCTTTCTACTTTCCTTGCTTCTTATCGTTGTTTGTATTCGTTTGAATAAATGCTATACTATGAGTAAGGAGGATTGATTTTTTATGACACAACTTAAAGATATTGACTTAGATAATAATAATGTTAGTCTTCCTAAAACAATCGAAGATAAGTTATATGAAGCAGAAAAAGATTATGAAGAAGGAAGAACTCATACTGAAGAAGAAATATGGGGAATGTTTAGTAAAAAGTATGGATTTAACTTATAAAATATTATCTTAACTCTATGAAAATGAAACGGTGCACCAAAAAGAGGATTGAATCTGTACTTACAGAGTCAATCCTCTTTCTTTTAATTCCAATAATCTAAATAATCATATTCAGTATAACTACTGGCAGATGCAACCTTCTGATATGTCTCTCTATCCATACGTGCATATTCCTTAGACTTATTACCTGTCTTAGTCACAAGAACATCTGTATCTCTAGAAAGTCTATAGAAGCGATATGTCGTTCCTTTTAATACTACATTGTAGCTAGGTGATCCATAACGTACTTTACTTTCATCATACTTTGTCACACCTTCTGGTAATTGAGTACTAAATTCAAGTCCCTTCATCTTAGATGAAATAGAAGTAGACTTATACAAAGAATAACCTGTTTTCTTTTCACCACTTACATCAACTTTTAGTAAATATGCATGAGGACTAGGGAATACAAATACAGCCATTACACCAATAAATAAACATGCAATAATACTTCCAATTATCTTTTTCTTAGAATTCATCTTATTATCCTCTACAATCTTACTGGTAATTTTTCTACTACTGCTTTTTGTCCTTCTAATGTGAAATGAACCCCATCTGTTACATACTCACTCTTTAACTGTGTACAGTCTTCATCCTGACATAAATCATCAAGATCAATATACCCATCCGCAGGATTTGTCTTAATCCATGCATTGATCTCTTTTCTCATCTGATCTATTTCAGGTGTCCACTCAATGTCATCACCCTTATTCAATATATTACGTGTATAACCTTTCCAAGCAGAACGTGTGACTAAATAAACCTTAATATTTCTACGATGTGCTTTTCTAATAAGTGTCTTATAAGCACGGATCATCTGCTTCGTCGTTACTTTAGGTGCAATACCCATCATACTCTTACAATTAGGATGAATAATATCATTACATCCTACCTTGATAATAATATTCTTTACTCCTGGCTGATTTAAAGCATCTCTCTCATATCTCTTCAGCATTGATTCACCATAAGCCATACCTAGTGTACCTACACCATCAGCACATAAACGATTACCTTTAATCGCCTGCTGTAAGACGCCTACATTATGCACATTAGCAAGATGCTGCTTTGTAGAATAAAGTATAGGAATATCATTTGCGAGTGTGGAGTCTCCAATAATGACAGTGGATGATGCATCCGGTCTATCTACATCTAAACCTGTGAATAATGGAATTACATCATATTCCCCAAAGCTTCCATTTAATACCATAGGGACACCTGTAGTTGCAGGAAGGTTTACCTGATTACCTGAACTAATATAAGTTGTACCCCCAATTAAACCAAATGTTTTTAACTGTTCTGTATTTTTCATATACATAGAAACAGTCATTGGTTCTAATGCATCTACATGATAATTTAATGGATCTGAATGAATCGTTTCTCCCTTTCTAAGAGTCACTTTCTTACTCCTATTAAAAGTCACATTCTTCTTTGTATGGACTTTAATACGCTGTTTACTTATTGTTTTCGCTATAGTCACAGCATCAATAGTCATTGGACCTGTTCCATATGTATTAGAGAATGTAAGACGTACTGTTTCACCCGTTAATGTAGGTTTAATCACAGTTCTTAATGTGAGGTGATGTAATCCAAAATCCTTAAAACGATTCCCAAAGAATTTCTGGACACTAAACTCTACAGGACTTGTAGACCAAGAACCTACCCAGTTCTCTTGTGAATAACTTGATGTCGTGGATGGGAACAGACACAAAGCAATAGTCACAAGACATGTGATTAATTTTTTCATGAGCTTCCCTCCTCTATTTCATTATATCAGCAAGGGAAATACCTCTTCTACTACAACTATATTATTACTTAATAATCGTTTTTTTTCTCATACACATAAATAGTAGTGAACTCATATATATTGTGTGTAAATACTCAAAAACCCTTCGTCAGAAGGGATTATAAGAACTTATCTAATTCAGTTTTTACCTGTTCATTGATCTTATTAGTAGGATGATCAATTCTATGACCTCTCATGATCACAGATTCAATATGTCTTAATGCCAGTAAATCATCTAGTGGATTATCCTTTGTGACAATCATATCAGCTGACTTACCTACTTCAATAGAACCTGTCTCATCATCAATACCTGCCATTCTAGCTGCCTGTAATGTCGCACAATAAATCGCATATGCATTACTTACACCCACATACTTATGGAAGTAATATAGTTCTCTCCAGTAGTCATACTGTGTAATCCAAGGACATCCTACATCATTACCTAATACAATAGGAATATCATTCTCTAGTGCCTGTTTCGCACATTCTATAATTCCATCAAATACAACTTTACCATTGAATTGTTCTACTTCTGATGCGTTAGTAATAGAACAATCAAATAAAGCATATGGTAAGGCTGGTGATAATGTAGTACATAGGAATGCATGATTTTCTTTAAATAACTGTATCATATGTTCATCAAGTTTAGCTCCATGCTCAATAGAGTCTACACCATTTTCTAAAGCCACTCTTACACCATCAGATGATTCTACATGAGCAGCAACTTTAAAGCCTAATTCGTGTGCTTTATCGCAAACCGCTTTAACCATTTCAGGAGCCATCTTTAATTCTCCAGGAACACCCCTTTCCTTTGCATCTAGAACACCACCTGTAATCATTAATTTAATTAAATCGACATTCTGTTCCTTTGCTTTACTTACCTGTAAAAGTGCATCATCAATTGTTTCAGATGCAATAGCTACACTCCCTGCCATATGACCATGAGGGACTGAAATACCTTCATTACCTGCTAAAATACGTGGACCTCTCTTCTTCCCACTATTAATTTCATCACGTACACGTGTATCAAAATCTCTAATACCACCTACTGTTCTAATAGTAGTGACACCACTGAGTAACTCCATTTCCGCAAACCCACGCACCATATTATGAGCAATAGCACGAGTAAGTGGATTACTCATTAAGAAGTTTACTAACTTTGCATTATCTCTCTGTTTCTTTTGTGGTTTCCCATTACCAGCTAAGTGTACATGCATATTAATAAGACCTGGCATAATATAGTTCCCTTTTAAATTAACTACATTATAGCCTGCTAAATCATCTTCTTCTTGCAAAACAATATTCTTAATTTTACCCTGTTCTACAAGAATAGCGTAACCTTCCTTAACCTGCATCTCCTTAGTACCATCTATTATTTTTCCATTAATATAAGCATCCTTCATTATGCTCACCCCTCTCTTATATCTATGATATCATATTCACTTCACATTATAATTTATACATCTCACTTCTTTTGTAAGAAAAAAGAAGAGATAGCATTACACTATCCCTTCCATGTTTTAGTCTTTTTTCTCCCTTTCTAAATATTCGTGATTAAATAGTACTATAAATACAGAATATAAAACATATAGAGATTATGTGACTCATAACGGCATATTCTTCCGCCTGTTTTATATTTTATTCTCCATTTTTATATTATTTTTTTGTGTTAGATTTGCGGTTTAACACTATACACTATCCTAATATGCATCTATTATAACCCTAAATACATCATTCAACCTATCCCATGATACTTCTCTATCTACAATAAAAGGCATGTCTTCTTCTAAACTATTCATTATAAACTCATCTAAAGAAGAAATATGATTGACATACTGTTTCTCATTACTATTTTTCTTAATCATCAATAACTTATTCACATCATCTCTTAATTCTTTAGGAAGTTCATATTCTATCAATCTCTCTATCTCTATTGGTGGCTGCTTCTTGTAATCTAGAATATATTGACTAGATAATATGCAGCGAAGAATATAGAGATACTTCTTTACAGGTATCTGTTCTTTATCCACATACTTTAAATGTGTTCTTGCCATTCTTTTGTAATGACAATAGAGTTTCTTTGATGATAAATAGAAAGGAATCACTTCTCTAATACAAGAGGCTTCCTCTGTTTCTTTATACACAATAGGTGATGCAAACCATTCAAGAAGTGATGGATTAGACTTATAGAGAAGCTTTAAAGCCTTCTTCAGATCCCATCCACTTATATCAAACACTTCATCTATCGGAAGTTCTATCACATCTGATTTTTCATCTAGACATAGATAATCTTCTTTTCTTCTCACATAAATAAAACGCACATCATAATCACTATCAACAGATTCAAATCCCCACGCACGACTTCCTGACTCTATCGCATATATAATCTTTACATGTTCCTTCTTCTCAATCTCATTGAGCTTATTTATTATTTCTTGTCTCATTTCCATGCTCCTTATAGTTATATACAGGCTTTAATACCTCTATTACATCCACTGTTTCTTTCACTATATCCAATATATCTTCCATTGATTTATAAGTCTGTGGTGCTTCATCCAATGTGTCTAAAGAAATAGATGTTGTATAGATTCCTTCCATAGACTTCTCATACTCCTTGATATCCAACATTTCTTTTGCCTGTTGACGTGATAATATTCTTCCAGCACCATGAGGTGCTGAATAGTTCCATTCCCTATTTCCTTTACCTATTCCAAGTATTGATCCATCCTTCATATTCATAGGAATAAGAACTTTTTCACCTTTTACTGCTCGTATAGCTCCTTTTCTTAATATCATCTCATTAATATCTATGTAGTTATGAATGGTATGAAAAGAGTCGATTTCTGTAAGAGATGCCTTTTCCATTATCATACTAGCTATCAATTCTCTATTTCTCATCGCATACTTCTGACATATCTCTATATCATGAAGATAATCATTGAGTGCATCACCATACAACCAACATAAGTCTTCTGGAATATCTAAAGTTCCATAATCTCCTTTAAGTTCCTCTAATGCTCTATTGATTTGTTGAGTCTTACCACATTCTTTATATTCCTTTATAATCTCCTGGCGTCTTTGTTCATATTCATCCCATCCTCTATGTAGATTAATGGCACGTCTTTGATATATTTCTGCCACTTGTTTTCCAAGATTACGACTTCCTGAATGAATAACCAAATAATAAACACCACTTATAGACTGCTCAATCTCTATAAAATGATTTCCTCCACCTAATGTTCCTAAAGACTTTTCTAGATGAGATAATTTTTTAAGAGAGGAATAACATCTTAACTTCTTTAAATCAAATGATTCTATAGGAGAATCCCATACATTCATTCCTGAAGGAATCCATGAACATACTTCATCAACTTTTTTAAAATCAATTTCTTTATTCAATAACTTCACTGTATACATCCCACACCCAATATCTACACCTACAATATTAGGACATACCTTATCCTTAATTGTCATTGTCGTACCAATCGTACAGCCTTTTCCTGCATGAGCATCTGGCATTATACGAATCTGACTTCCTAATGTAAGATCATAATCACACATTCTTTTAATCTGTTCTAAAGCTTTTTCATCTATCTGTGACACAAAACATATCGCATTATTTTTCTTTCCTCTTATTTTGATCATTGTCCTCACCTCAACAACATCATAAAGAATGAACTACTAATTATCATGGATAAAAAGTTGCGAACTATGATAGAATGGTATTTAAGGAGGGGAATCCTATGTTTGATCTAATGTTTACAATAGTACCAGTCTTTGTCATTGGTATGTTTATTTATGTGATAGTAAGTGGTATTGGTACATGGCATAAGAATAATAATTCACCACGTTTAAGTGTTCCAGTAAAGATAGTCACTAAACGTGCAGATACGACTTATACAAGCCAACAGGATATGATGACATCATCACACACAACTTACTATGTGACTTTTGAAGTAGAAAGTGGCGATAGAATAGAACTAGAAGTACCCAGAAGTGAATATGGATTCATGGTAGAAGGAGACCAAGGAAAACTTACTTTCCAGGGAACAAGATATTTATCATTTGATAGAAATTACTAAAAGGGCGAATCAATCATCGCCCTTTTTAAATGGAGTATGCTTTTTGTTTCTTTAATCTTTGTCTTATGAGTTGCTTAAATTCTATAGGTTCTATTACCTTAATCATTGGTCCAAATGACAACAATCGAATCACCATCTCTGTTTCATCTGATTCATCATAGAAAAGTTTAACTATATAAGTATTTTCTTTCTTTTCTGTTTCTTTCTTGAAATGTGCAAAATGAAGAAGAACTCTATCAAGTGTATTTCTTTCGTCCTTTAATTCTATCAATACATATTTTTCTACTCTTTGTTTATTTGTAGTAGAAATATTATTGTTAGTTAGATGACATTCTTCTATTCTTGAAAGATTAATGACTGTGCCATCACACGCAACTAAGCGGAACTTATCATCCTTCTCTGAATATTCTAGTAATTGTGGTAAAACATAACTTGTCTTCTGCTTTGTTTTCCATGTAACAGCTAAGCTAGACTTCTCTTTAATAGCTTGCATAATGATATGAAAATTCTTCTGATATTGTAAATCAGTATAAGGATCACCATCACTATATTGATCATAAATATAAATATCATCAGGTGTAAAGAGTGGTTCTACATCATCTAGAAATGACCATGAATAAGAAAATAACTGTATACGAGGATCTAATGAAATAGCCTTTAACCATCTCTTTTGAAGGAGTGTTAAAGGATATGTAGAGACATCTATATTGTCTAAAGGCCATCTTTCTAACGCTTCTTCTAACATCATAAAACTTTCTTTGAATGCATTCTCATTTATTATTTCATTCACATGAGTAAAAGAAGACTGTATGAGACAAGTCACAGTCTTATAGTAAAGACTGTATATTTCATGAAATATCATCTTCATCCTCCTCATAATAACGATACATCTCTTCTAAATCTTGTTTAAAGTGTTTTTCTACTTCTTTATTCGATATAGAAATAGATTGAATACGACATATAAATGTACGAATCCAAGGAATCATTTCCTTTACATCATATACTTCTGCATAGAAACGACTTGTATTCTCATTCACTCTTTCTACATACCCACATCTCTTCTCACGTAATAATCGTCTATATATATGTTCTTCCCATGGCTCATGATGTAGAGTAAATTCTACTGTTTCTAAAGAACCATTAGAAAAACTTACACCCCATAGATGTTTCTTCATTTCTTCTAACTCTTTTCTATATATCTCAAAGTCTTCTGCTTCTTCTAGAGACTTGATAGAAATAATATGATCTAGACGAAATGAATGCATCTTTTTATTTTGACACATATAAGCCATCAAATATTGTCTGCCATCCTGCACACTTATAAATATACTAAGAGGGAGCACCTTTATTCTATTATTTGATGTTCTTATCGATACATACTTATGCTGATGTATCGCATTGAGCAAATCATAAAGCACTTCACTGTCTAATACATGAGTGAGGTAATGATGTTTAAAACCAAAGAGAGAATCTTCTTTCTCCTGTTTATCAAGTATATAAGAACCAATGACACCACAAGGAGATACTTCACTAAAGAAATCAAGAATATCATGAGGAATGATATAATCTTCACTTAATTGATAATAGCTCTTCTTACCTTTCTTAGTTGTGATAAGAAGTCCTTCTTTTACATATTCTTTTAGTTTCTTTCTAAGTGTTGATTCATCATAGAGATACGTATGATTTGTCTTCTCATCTATTTGATCCATAAGTTCACTCATGGATAGAGAGGTATGCAGTAAGTCTAATATAAGAAAGTGAAGAATGATATCATGATCAGTAAAGCTTTTTGTTTTCCATACTCTATACAAGGGATTATGTTGTGTGATACGTGTATCAATAGATAAGTAAGGAACCTTACCACCTGGTGTTATATGATAATCAATATAATCATTCATATAGCTTTCTATACGTCTTTTTTCATCATCATAAGAACGTGCACTTTTAATTGTATAATCCTGTCGACTCTTGAATCCATTGATATAGAATTCTCTGATATACTCACGTATTTTATTGAAATTCTTAACCGGTTCCTGATACATAATCACATCCCCTTACATCAATACCTCTAGATAAGTTCTTACTTTGTCCTCAACATTAAACTTCTTCGCATACTCCGATAAAAGTGGAATATTCTTATCAGTTCTAATCACATAACGTTTAAATGCTTCTGCAACAATACCATTATCCAATCCTCCGCGCTTACGCAAAATATCACACAAAGTACGTTCCATACTATATACCATTATTTTATTTCCACCTGGAGATTGTATTTGAGTCTTTCCTTCATCATACCATTCCTGTTTCACCCTTGCACAATTGACTCCCTCATTCCTTACATTTGTCAGATTATAATTATTTGGAAAACACATATCATATCTATTCGGTGTTCGATCAGTTAAATCCCACAAAAATAGAGCTGTCTCGTTAGAAAAAATCCCCTTCTTAAATCTAGCCTGCAAATCCACAAATTCATCTCCCCATACTTCAGGAAGAATATATATACCTCTCACACTTCTTTCAAGTTTACCTTCATCCACAAGTTTTTTTAAGTTTCCACGTGATATCCCCTTTTCAGTAATTGCCGCAGATGTAATAACACCATTATTCTCTTTCGCAAGCTGTATGATTGTATCTGATATATTCATTCTATCACCTCCGATTTAGTCATTGACTTTTATGCCCTTTATTATATATATTAAGGGCATAATTGTCAATTTTGATATACATCCCTTTCACTTTTATATAATTTTAGATATTCACTTATTTCTCAAAAAAAGGAAAGCTTTCACTTTCCTTAAATCAAATGATACTTTCTTAAGTTTTCTTTTATCTCTTCTTCTACTTGACTGTGATGTCCACCTAACTTAATAGAAGGTTTTGTTTTACCATGGAAATCACTACCACAAGTATAAAGAATATTTAGTTCTTTTGCCTTATTATAGAAGTATTGATTCACTTCTTCAGGATGATAACTAGAGAAACATTCAACACCTTGTAATCCTAGTTTGACCATTTCATCTAATAGTTCAAACTGTCCTTTCAGGTTATTCCCAGGATGAGCTAGGACTGCAACTCCACCATGTTCATTAATTAGTTTTATTGTCTCTTCTAATGTAGGAAATTTAATTTCCGTGTAACAAGGTTTTCCCTTTGCATAATAATCCCAATAGAAATTCACAAAAGGATTATCACTTCTAGTCCCACCTTCACGATATGGTTTAAGTAATTCACTATCTAAATAACGTGAATCATTTAATAAGGCTTCACCAAACATTTCACCTGTATAAACACCATTAGAAGATAAAGCATCTAATTGTGCTTTCTCTAATTCAAAGCCTAGGTTATTAGTCAGTTCCAATTTCTTTAAGCTACATGTCTGTTCCTGTTTTTCAATACTTTCACCAAGCTTATTAAACTCTTCTGAATCATCAACACCATATCCTACAATATGAAGATTCACACCTTATAGGTACAATCTACTTCAATGGCTGATATATAAGTCATACCTAATTCTTTACATCTTAAAGATGCTTCATTATTCGCTTTAATCCAGTTGTGATCCGCAATAGCCATAATCTGGATACCTGACTGATGACACATATCTACTAACTGTGTAGGTGTATATTCACCATCATCACTATAAAAGCTATGCATATGTAAATCAATCATATATTTCCTCCTCTCATACATATTCATCATATCATGAACAATCAATCAACTTCAGATAATTCATGTCTTATCATTCATTTTACGTGACAAATATTAATCATTGTGATAATTTATTTGAAAAAGGAGTTGGTTTTATGAAATTATCTCATCGTACTGATACATTCACTGATTCAGTCATAAGAAGAATGACAAGAGTATGTCTCAAATATAACGCTATTAATTTATCTCAGGGTTTTCCTGATTTTGATCCACCAAAGGAAATATGTGATCGTTTAGCTGAAGTCTCTCATGAAGATTATCATCAATATGCGATTACATGGGGTGCACAGAACTTTAGAGAAGCATTGGCTCATAAACAAGAGAAATACATGGGTTTACCTATTGATCCTAATAAGAATATTGTAGTGACATGTGGTTCTACAGAAGCCATGATGTGTGCCATGATGACTGTATGTGATCCAGGAGATAAGGTTATTGTATTCTCACCTTTCTATGAAAACTATGGGGCTGATGCGATTCTATCTGATGCCGAGCCGATCTATGTCCCATTACATCCCCCACTATTTAACTTTGATAAGAAGGAATTAGAAGATGCCTTTAAACAACACCCTAAGGCTCTCATTCTTTGTAACCCTTCTAACCCATGTGGTAAGGTCTTTACTAGAGAAGAATTAGAATATATTGCCTCACTTGCAGTGAAGTATGATACATATGTCATTACGGATGAAGTCTATGAACATATTATCTATGCACCAAATAAACATGTGTATTTTGCTTCTCTTCCCGGTATGTTTGAACGAACAATCTCATGCAGTTCATTAAGTAAGACTTATTCTATTACTGGATGGCGTTTAGGTTATATTATTGCGCCAGAACATATTATTGATGTCGCAAAGAAAGTACATGACTTCTTAACAGTTGGGGCAAGTGCACCATTACAGGAAGCAGCCGTTGTAGGACTTGAATTTGGTGAAAACTACTATAAAGAACTACAGGCTTTATATACACATAAGAAAGATTTATTCTGTAATGGTTTAAGAGAACTTGGTATTAAATATACCGAGCCACAAGGTGCTTATTATGTTCTTGTAGATATATCTGAATTTGGTTATGACGACGATGTAAAGTTCTGTGAAGATTTGGCTCGTATTGTCGGTGTAGGGGCTGTTCCTGGCTCTAGCTTCTTTAAAGAAAATGTAAATCACCTCATTCGTTTCCATTTTGCGAAAAAGGATGAAACACTTCTTGCTGCACTAGACAAATTAAAAGACATGAAAAAAAAGATGCCTCATTATTAAGGCATCTGTGGTGCACTTTCACTGATCATCTTGGCGACTTCCTGTGCAGGAACAAGTTTTCCTGTCTTTTCCCAATTAATAAATGTATTGAGTAGAGCACCTGCATAGTAATACGCACGATAAATCATATCTTTATGATCAGAATAGAGTTCTACCATGAAATGGTTGACTGCATTCACTAATACAGAATAAAGACCTTGTCTTTCCATGATAATAAAGAATGTCGCATACTGATCAAAGAATTCTATTGAAAACAAGATATGTGAATATTCCATAAAACGTTCTTCTTTAGGACGTTTTTTATGTTCTCCAAGATATTGGATAATAATCTCACGTAGATAGTCTTCTATCGCATTGATCTTAGAATCATAATAATGATAATAAGTCATACGTGAAATACCTGCTTTTTTCGCAATCTGGCTTACTGTAATCTTATCTAGAGAATCTCTCTTCATAAGTTCTACAATCGCTTCTCCTATACACATTCTTGTAAATCTATTTCTTTGTGTTTTCTTATTTACGTCCATAAACTGCACCTCTGAACAAATATTTACATAAACTTTCTCTTTGTAAATTGTATCATTTCACAATTTAAACTACAATAGTATTAATAGGGAGGTTTTTCGCATGAAAAGAAAAATTGTAGCTGACTCATCTTGTGATATATGGGAATTAAATGGCGTAGATTTTGCGGTAGCACCGATGACTATTTCTACTGATAATAAACACTATGTAGACAATCAGGAACTAGATGTACGTTTAATGTCTGAAGACCTTGCAAAGTATAAAGGTGTTTCTCATACTGCATGTCCAAGTGTTGGGTCTTGGTTAGATTGTTATGAAGGATATGATGAAGTGTTTGTCGTCACTTTAACTGGTGCTATGTCAGGCACTTATAACTCTGCCATGACAGCCAAAGGTATTTATGAAGAAGAAAATGAAAATGTAAAGGTACATGTATTTGATAGTTTATCTACAGGACCTGAAATGAGATTACTTATTGAAAAATTAAAAGAAATGATTGAAGAAGATCTAACATTTGAAGAAATTGTAGAAAAAGGACAGGACTATCTTAATCATACTAGATTGTTCTTCGCATTAAAATCATTACATAACTTTGCGATGAATGGACGTGTAAATAAAGCAGTTGCTTCTGCGATTGGTGTATTAAATATTTCTATTTTCGCAACAGCCAGTGAAGAAGGTACTATCCAGCAGATCAGTAAATGTCGTGGTGAAAAGAAAGTTGTGAAATCTATGATTGAACATCTTGAAAATGCAGGATACCATGGTGGTAAGGTACGTATCTCACATGCAGATAATTTAAAGCTTGCACATAATGTAAGAGATAAGATTTTAGAACTTTATCCACATGCAGATATTATTGTATATCCAATGGGTGGTCTATGTACTTATTATGCTGAAATAGGTGGACTACTTGTAGGTTGTGAATGTTAAACCAGTTGAGAAACTGGTTTTTTTCATATCTAAAATGTATAATACAGAACATAGGAAGGTGAATACTTTGAAGAATAAATTAGTGAAGCTCTTCTTTTCTACTCTCTACTTAAGTGCTTTTACTTTTGGCGGAGGCTATGTCATCGTCTCTTTGATGAGAAAAAAGTTTGTAGAGGACTACCATTGGATAGATGAAGATGAGATGTTAGATTTAGTCGCTATTGCACAGAGTGCACCAGGGCCTATTGCGGTCAATGGGGCTATTGTAGTTGGATATAAGATGGCAGGACTGCTCGGTATATTCATCTCAGTACTCGCCACAATTATTCCTCCTTTTGTAATCATATCTGTCATTTCTGTCTTTTATGAAATATTTAAGACTAATCTGATTGTATCTCTTATGTTAGAAGGGATGCAGGCAGGAGTCGGTGCAGTTATTGCGTCCGTATGCTTTGAAATGGGCAGTGGATTACTTAAAGAAAAGAATAAACTTTATCCTATTATTATGGTAGGCGCTTTTGTCGCAAACTATATATTTAATGTTAATGTCATGATAGTCATTATTGTTTGTATCATGATTGGATTACTTTATTCTATGAAAGGGGTACAGTCATGATTTATCTACAATTATTCTTAAGTTTCTTGCAGGTGGGTGCATTTAGTTTTGGTGGTGGTTATGCAGCTATGCCGCTTATTAAGCAGCAGGTGATTACAGCCCATCATTGGTTATCTGTCTCTGAATTCACTGATCTTATATCTATTTCACAGATGACACCTGGCCCTATTGCCGTCAATTCAGCGACTTTTGTCGGAATCAAGATTGCTGGTATTCCTGGCGCAATATGTGCCACTATAGGTTGCGTATTACCATCATGCGTTATTGTAGGTATTATCAGTTATTTCTATCTTAAATATCGACATATGGATAAATTACAAAGTGTCTTAAAGATGTTAAGACCAGCCGTTGTCGCATTAATTGCGACTGCAGGCGTCTCTATTCTTACCACTGCTTTCTTTGGTGAAAGTTTCAATACATTTAAAATCCATCTTGTAGTGATATTTGGTATATGTGTTATATTACTCACTAAATATAAGTGGGATCCTATTCTTGTCATGCTCCTTGCAGGAGTTATGAATACAATTTATTACTTTATTTAAAAAATCAATTTGTTCATCACTCATCGAAATAAAATCCGGATTAATTCTAGAAACATCCATTGTGTATATAAAACAATTTACCGCTTCGCTTGTTTTATTTGTAATAGATATAAGCTCTGTTAATGCTCCATCAAATACTTTATAATTACCACAAAAAAGTATATTTATCATAATCTTCCCCTGTTATTTTTCTTTATATACTAAATACTTTTCAAACCGTTTTAATATCTTTAAATGTGTCGTTTTCTATTATACTTCATTATTCAAATTTTTTCAACTTTTTTCGTCATCAAATTTTAGTATAGCAAATGACAGGGAAAACTTCCCTGCCATTGCGATATACTATGTGTTTATTATACGGTCACAGCCTGCTTTTGCTCATAAAGTTCAATAATAGAATTAAGCTCTTTTCCGCTCAGCATGCCTTTTTTCGTAAGCTCATTAACCAGCTCCTCTACCACTTCTTGGTGTTCGTCCAAGACCAGCGTTGCCTTTTTAGCCGCTTCTTCTAAAATTTTCTGGACTTCTCGATTCACAATTTCGGTAACTGCCGGAGTCTGCATCTGATAATCCTTGTCGTTCAAATAGATTTGGTTTTCACCAAGCCTACTGGTCATACCATATTTGGTTACCATTTTAAACGCAATTTTCGTTGCTTTCTCCAAGTCACTCTCAGCCCCTGCATTATTTTCAGACTTCATAAAAAGCTTTTCAGCAATTCGGCCAGCCAACAAATCTGCAATCAAATCCGTAAAATACGATTTATCCTTATTTACAGTTTTATCAGTCGCGTCAGTCACTGTCAAGCCAAGATAGCCTTCAGCAGGAACAATAGAAATAGCAATTGCCTTCCTGTCAATCAGTTTATCAGAAAAACGCTGGACAATAAAATGTCCAACTTCATGGTAAGCTGTGCTTCGTACCATTTCTTCAGACATATTACGAAATTCTTCGAAGTTTGCTCCAAAGTTTTTCATAATAGATTCACGGTCAACGCGATCTTTACCACTCATACGTGCAGTAACCATAGACACATCGATCAAGTCCTTAGTGCGGTCTGGATTGCTTGTGTTGTAGTTGAAACACGAAGAGTAGAAAATAATCATTTCGACCATCTTCTTAGAAATGCGAACTCCATGGAATTCTTCCAACTGCCTAATAGATTCCTTCAGCATGTCGTAGACTTCCGTGGTACGAGGTTCTCTTACTGTGATTGTCTTAAATCTACGCCTCAAAGCTCCTTCCATGCCAAATGTTTGTGCATATTCTTCATCAGTCGTTGCACCAATGACAATTGCATCATCGCCAGCCAAAATGGGCTTCAATGCATTAGACAGATCTTGTTTTTCTCCGTGCGAGACAGCACCAGCGCCAACAATCATGTGAATCTCATCGATAAACAGGATAACATTGTTATGTTTTTTCATCAATTCAATGAGGTCCTGAAACCGTTCTTCTGCCTGTCCTCTCAAAGTAGTTCCAGAAATGATGTTATTCACGTCCAAAGAAAGAACGATAAAATCATTAAACATTTCAGGGCATCTCTGATTAACGATGTCAGAAGTCAGCTTATACACGATGGAAGATTTACCAACGCCAGGTTTTCCCACAAGGATTACATTGCGTTTTGTTTTTTTCATCATGTTGCGCCAAATTTCTTCACATTCAGCATCCCGTCCAAGAATTTCACAATTCGGATTATCAATAAATTTATTGTTCAAAATTGTTACACATCCTGTAAGAGACGTCGGAATATAAAATTCCTGTTTCATGTTGGAAGTTGCTTCATTGTAGTTCTTTTGGAATTCCGAAATATCAGTATCCCATTCTCCCAAAAGTTTCATCATAGCTTTAGATAAGTTTTCGGAAAAAGAAATAGCAATGTCTTTAAATGTTACCCATTCACGTTTTTCTTCTGTCACAATCTGAATTGCATAGGTAAAAACATCTGCTAGATCCTGTGAAAAATCAACACCTCCACAATTTGTTCCACATGCATCAACAATGCACGAGGTAAAGATATGAACGTCATCTTCTTGGTATGCTTTACTTTCAGTAAAACATTCCGTAGTCTTTGTTTCATGTTCCGAAGAAAATACAGCATCAGTGCTATTTTTTTCTGTCTTGTTTCCATCCTCATTTGCATCTTCGCAGTAGCAGTTTCTAAGAATCCGTTGCACATCATCAGAAATTAACTCAAGCTTACAGCTCGAAGATACTTCCATTGAAGTGGCAAAAAGCCGATTCAAAAGAAGCGCATCAAACAGTACTAGTGTGTTCATCATCCCAAGATCAAATTCTTTAGTAATTGCTATCATCTGATGGATGACTTCTTTCACTTCCGTAGTCAGCTTGATACCCATAGTACATACTCCTTTCTACTATGATACGCTTTTCATTATAACATCATATTTTGCACTTTTCAAGCTTACATCTCCAATAATTCGACATTATTTGACTTTTTTCTGAGTTTAAAATGACTATTTACTTTTTCTAAAATATTTTTCTCTTTTACTCTTTCAATTCTTTTGCTAATTTTCCAATTGCTTTTGTTTCGATTCTTGAAACATAACTTCTAGATATCCCCATCATCTTCGCAATTTGCTTCTGCGTTTTTGGTTTATCTCCATTTAAGCCAAAACGCAACTCAATTATAGTTTTCTCCCTGTCTTTTAAAATTTCTCTAATCTTTTCATATAATCTTTTTATTTTAAATTTTAAATCTACTTCATCTTCAATATTTCTCTCATTGTTCTCTAAAACCTCTTTTAACGTTACAGTATTATCATCTTTATCTTTTCCAA